>ERZ824473.133-NODE-133-length-144625-cov-19.418067_pt1 | contig 144625 bp, 110 predicted proteins | sample MGYA00519874_ERZ824473 | MGnify/ENA primary metagenome ERZ824473 (study PRJEB31778, sample SAMEA3449151) | human gut metagenome | biome: human gut; feature: human-associated habitat; material: faeces | place: United Kingdom | collected 2010/2012 ...
CCCGACCAGCTGATTACAAATCAGCTGCTCTGGCCAACTGAGCTACATCGGCAGTATTCACCGTTTTGGATTGCAAAAGTAGGCATAAAAAATTTACCTCGCAAATTATTCGGGATAAATTTTCTACTTTTTAACTCTTCTCAAAGAACCGCGCCCGAACGCCATTGGTTCACGGGCGAAATCGGGTGCAAAGATAGGAAAAGTTTTGGATAACACAACAGCTTCTGAAAAAAATATCGTCTTTCGCACCCAACTATGTCATCCGCCGGTCCGGCCGGCATCCGTTCCCCTTCCGGACAACCTATTTCCGAATCCGGCACACCTATTTTATATAGGCGGTCTGCAAACTTTTTAGTATCTTTAAACCTTGAAAAAACTTTTACTGCATGAATGCCATCCCCCTCTTCGGCCCTTACGCGCTCCGGCGGCTCCGCACGGAGGACGTCCCGGACATCTTCGCCTCGATCGACACCCAGCGCCGCCACCTGGGCCGCTGGCTCCCGTTCGTGGCCGACACGCACCAAATCGAGCAGACCCGGCAGGTGGTAGCCGGGATGCTCGCCGACACGGCCAATCCGGTCTACACGATCCGCAACGGCGAGACCTTCGCCGGACTGATCGGCTTCAAATCGGCCGATGCCGGAAAGCGCAGCATCGAGATCGGCTACTGGCTGCGCGAAGAACAGCAGGGCAAGGGGATCATGACGGCCGCCGTGCGGGCGCTCTGCGACCTTGCGTTCGGGGAGATGGGCATGCGGCGCGTGGAAATCCGCTGCGGCACGGGCAATCTCCCGAGCAACCGCATTCCGCAGCGTCTCGGTTTCCGCCGCAGCCATGTCGAAGTGCAGGGTGAACAGCTCTCCGACGGAGCGTGGATCGACCTGGACGTCTACGTGCTGGAACACTGAAAACCAATCGACCGCCGCCCCGGACTCATCCGCAAAACCGGCCCGCCACGGTCTAATGGCGTATGCCGCGCCCGGCCCGACGACGACGTGCCCGGTCCGTACGGTATCGCACCGAAAAAAGGAGATCTCCCCGGAGGTCTCCTTTTCATCCATAGCGGCCGTCGGCCCTATTTCTTCTTAATCGAGCTGATCAGCTGCGCGGGCGTCGCCTGGAGGTAATTCTTGCAGAACCGGCTGAACTGCGTGTAGTGGCGGAACCCGTACTTGTTCATCAGTGCCTTGGTGCTGTCCTCACCGTCGCGGATGTCGCTAAAGACCTTCAGCGCCTTCTGACGCATCATCCAGTGGTAAACGCTGTCGTTGAAGTGCTCGGCGAAACGGCGTTTGAAAACCGAGAGGCTCATGCCCGCCAGCGAAGCCAGTTCGGCGACGCCCTGGGCCTTGTCGTAATTGTTGCAGACGAAGACGCGGAAATTGTCCTGCGGCTGAATCATCGACTGGAAGAAGTAGGCATGTTCGGTAGGCGTGTAGAGCACCTTGATCATCATGAAAAGCTCGGTGGCCTTCATCCGGTGGTAGCGGACGCAGTTGAACATCTGGCGGATCGTAAAGAATGTGCCTAAAAGCCGTTCTATGGCCGGATGCATCGCAAGCGTGGGAACCGATTCGGTCGGAACGACCGAGTCATAGGGCATCACCTTGTCGAAAATGTCCTGTTCGCAGAATTCGATCCGGTGGATGAGCGACAGCACGACCACATGGGTCTCGTCGTCCTGGGCCGTCACCACGAAGCGTTCACTGCGGGCGAGACATACGCATTGTTTCGACGTAACCAGGCGCACCGTATCGTTTCCGTGTTCCAGCCTCAACGATCCCGACATAACGAAAAGGATGCGCACCATGCGGTCCGCGGGGAACGTCACCCCCTCTCCGGCCGCAAACGTAAGCTGTGAAAACCGACAGTAGGTCGAATCGCCGATACGGCGGAACGGTGCCGGGAACGTGGGACAACTACTACAATCCGCAGTACAACTCTCCTTCAATGCCGACTCCTCAAACTGCGGTTGGGGTTGATAATCCATAACTTATTTGATCTGTGTGACGTGATTTCACGAACAAAATTACAAAAAAAATCAGAAAAGCAAACAAATTAGCTCCCGCGACGACAAAAAAGTCCCCACCACGACCGGCAGGGACCCTGAAAGGCACTATTACGACGAAAAAATCGTCTATTTGTAACTAATGATCAGAATTTTCGAAGACTCCCAGAAACGCACGGGATCGGTAATGAGCAGTTTCTCGACGATTTTGTTCGAATCGGTCACCAGTTCGTACGAACCTTCGGGATGCGAAGTGACGAGCGTCGCCTTCTTCTGTCCGACGGGGATCTCCGTCAGCAGGCGCGAATCGGCCATCGTGAAGCTGTCGAAATTGCTGTTCCGACCGACGGTCAGCGTCCGTCCGATGAATCCCTGCTTGTTGATGATCTGCGCGTCGCGCAACTCCTTCTCGGCCCCCACGATGTAGTAGACCGTATTGAGCTGGTTCTGCAACTCGACCTTCTCGCCGCTCAGGTTCTCGACCTCGGCACTGCGAACGGCCACCTCCTCGGTCAGACTCTTCACCTCGTCGCCCATCCGGACGAGGCTCTCGCGCAGCTGCTCCACCTCGGTTTTCTTCTCCGCCAGCTGCCTGTTCATGTCGGCGATCATCTTCTCCAGGCCGTCGATACGCAGGTTGGCCTTGCGCAGCAGGGCCGCCGAACGTTGCAGCGATTCGATCTTCGAGCGGTTCTCCCGCAACAGCCGGTCGATGGCCTTGATGTCGTTGCTGATCTCCTCGACGGGACGGCGGCCGCCCTCCGCCTCCCCGGCCACGGTGATCAGGTTCTCGCGCGACTTGATCAGCGCGAGATTCTCCGAGATGGCGTTGATGTCCGCGAACACGGCGTTGATCAGCGAGTCCTTCGCGCTGACGACCAGCTCCAGCGAATCGCTCCGGCTCTCGGCCTCGACGACAACCTGTCTGCTCACACAGGAGGCAAGGAGCGCAACGACGCCCAGCGCCGCGGCGGTCGCGATATGCTTCATCTTGTTTTTCATGGCTCCGACTTTCTACAGATTACGATCTTGTTTGCCTTCGGGCGCAAATATATACATAAAAACAAAACCTTGTGCGGATTTTTTCACAAAGACCGGAAATTCCGTGCGGAGAACAAAAAACAACGGGCCGCAACTCTCGGTTGCAGCCCGTTGTTTCGTAAATGCGCAAGCAGATTTACTTCGCATTCTTCTTATCGTAGCGTTTTGCGTAACGGCTCATAAACTTATCGACGCGACCAGCGGTGTCAACCAACTTCATCTTACCAGTGTAGAACGGGTGCGAGGTGTTGGAAATTTCCATCTTATACACGGGATAGGTTTCGCCGTTCACTTCGATGGTCTCTTTTGTCGAAACGGCGGACCGACACAAAAACACGATGTCGTTGGACATGTCCTTGAACGCCACCAAACGATAATTCTCCGGATGAATACCCTTTTTCATTTCGCTGTTTTTGTTTTTAATTAATGCTTAAGCGCGACAAAGGTACGAATTAATTTGCAACAAACAAGATCCCGTGCACTTTTTTTCACACTCCAGCGTCCGGAGGGTTGCGCAATCTGAATACTTTTTCTATCTTTGCGCCACCGAAGCGCCCCTGCGGGCGCAGGACCGGGCCCATAGCTCAGTCGGTCAGAGCAGCGGACTCATAATCCGAAGGTCGTGGGATCATGCCCCTCTGGGCCCACAGAAAAAGAGGTTACGAACCGTCGTAACCTCTTTTTCCGCATTTTAGGCCGGACTTCCCGTTCCCGGTGGACCGGAACCGCGGTCTGCTGCAAAATAATTCGGGAAACGCGGTTTTTCATAAATAATTTTTACCTTTATACTCCACTACCGACGTTGCCGGCCCCTGTCCGAACCGGGGAGGCAACCAGCAAACGACCGCGAACAAAATGACCGACAACGAACTGGCCCGGGAAATCCGCGACGGGAATCAACTGGCATTTACCATGACTTATGATAAATACCACAAGCAGTTGTACGCCTTTGCGTACAGGTACGCCCGCAACGGCGCCCTGGCGGAAGATATCGTGCAGTACACGTTCCTCAAACTCTGGGAAACCCGTTCGAAACTTCTGCCGGCCTCCGGTCTGGCCGGCTACCTGTTTCGCATTGCGAAAAACCGGACGCTCAACGCCCTGCGCGATTACATACCTACACAGTCCGAATACCGGGAAACAGTAACTTCCGCAAGCGAATTCCTGCCCGACCTGGAGCGCCACAACCTGATGGAACAACTCGACAAAGCCATCGAAAAACTCTCGCCGCAGAAAATCGCAGTCTGCCGACTGAAAATCCACGAAGGACTCTCCAACGCCGAAATCGCCGAACGGCTGGGCATCTCGGTCAATACCGTCAAGGTCCTCTATCACCAGGCCGTCACACAACTGCGCAAACTGATGAAATCGGGTTACGCCATTCTGCTCGTCCTGCTGGTCTCCCGCTGACGCCTTCCGCACAATCTTTCTTCAAAAAAACGAACCGGGCATAATACTTTTCCCGCCGCCGTGTGTATTCTAATAAAACACGCGCCCCCAAATGAAGCAAGCCAAACGCACAACTATTATATACAGCCGGGAATCGCTCCTTGCCTATTTCGACGGGAAATGCCCTCCCGAACAAGAGTACAGCATCCGGCTTTACCTGAAAACCCCCGCCGGACAACAGGCGGCCGCGGAATTGATGGACACGGACATTGTCTCGCAGCTCAACAGGAAAGGCGGAATCGCCGGACCGACGCCTCCGGCCGACCTGCGGGATAAAATCCTGCGGGAAATCGGGCAACGCATCCGACGCGGGCAGCGCATCCGAACGCTGTCCCGCATCGCGGCCGTCGCGCTTCCGCTCGTGTTCCTCAACCTGCTGCTGCTCGGCCGCCTCTACGACTGGGGCGGAGAGCAAATCGCCTATCAGAAGGTCTACGTCCCCGCCGGAGAACAGCTCCGGATGCTGATGGCCGACGGCACGTCCGTACTGCTCAATTCGGAAACCACACTGGAATACCCGGCTCGCTTCGACCGTCGGAACCGAAACGTGCGCCTGCAGGGCGAAGCCTATTTCGAGGTCGCCAAGGACCCGCACCGCCCCTTCCGGGTCGAAACCGGCGACCTGACGGTTCGCGTACTCGGCACCCGGTTCAACCTCAATACATCGGCCCCGGAATCTACGTTGCTTTACCTGCAGGAGGGCAGGGTCAACATCGAAGAGCATCTCTCCGGAAAACGCCGCAGCTACGACATCACCCCGGGGCAACTCTTCGAGATGAACCGCATTTCGGGCCGTTGCAGCCTGTTGCCCAACGCCGACACGGCGGCCGTCGTCGGCTGGATGCACAAACGCTATTATTTCAAGAATACCCCGCTGAAGGACCTGCTCGAGTTTCTCGAACGCAACTACGGCGTAACGTGCCGTGTGACGGACAGCCGACTCTACAAATACACCTATACGATCAACTTCAACAACGAATCGGTGGACCAGATACTCTCCGCCATGGAACGGATCACCCCCATGCGCATCGTCCGGGTCGCCGACTCGATCACCATCCATCCGCTCGGCAGGTAGCGGCAACCAAATCCGATGAACCAAAACCCGAAAACAATGACATAGATCCCCACCCTTCCCGACAAAAAAGGGTCGGGTATGCCCCACATACCCGACCCGGTGTCAGAACCAGTACACAAATTACCCAATCCTAACAACTACAAATGTATGAAAAACAAATTACAATCGGCGGAAAGTCCGGCAAAAAAATGCCCCTGCGCCCGACTTCTCTGTCTGTTTTTCCTTTTCACGCTGTTCTCGGTCCCGGAACTGAAGGCCCAGAAGGTGACCCTGCTGTTTTCCGATGCGAAAACCGAACGGATCATGGAGGAGATCACCCGGCAGACCGGCCTCCCGTTCGCTTTCAGCCGTGAAGTCGTGGATGTGAACCGGACCATCTCGATCCAACTGACCAATGCAGAGTTGAGCTCGGCCCTCACGCAGATATTCGCCGGAACCCGCATTTCGTTCCGAATTACCGACCGGCGCATCCTCCTGGCCGACCGGGAGACCATGAAACAGAGCGGCTCATGGATCGTCACCGGCAAGGTCACCGATGAAAACGGCGCTCCGATCGTCGGAGCCACCGTTCTGCTGCAAGGCACGACCCGGGGCACGACAACCAATGCCGAAGGCGACTACCGGATCGCGATTCTGGAAACCGATACATCGCCTACGTTGCTCTTCTCGTTCATCGGGTACGACCTGCGCAACATCCCCGTATCGTCTACCCGGTCGATTGTCAACGTCACAATGAAAAGTTCCTCGACCGCCATCCAGAATGTGGTGGTGACGGCCCTCGGCCTGACCCGCGAGGAAAAATCGCTGGGTTACGCCGTCTCGAAGGTCAACAACGAATCGCTGAACACGACCGTTTCGAGCAACTGGCTCAACTCGATGGCCGGCAAGGTCGCCGGGCTCAATCTCGAAGGAACTTCGTCCGGTCCGGGCGGTTCGATCCGCGTCACGCTGCGCGGCGAAGGCTCGCTGTCGCACGATAAGAACACGGCGCTCTTCGTGGTCGACGGCATCCCCATCAACAGCGAGATGACCGCCAGCAGCTCGGCTTCGCAGACCTTCGACGCCGACGCACCGATCGACTACGGCAACGGGGCGAGCGACCTCAACCCCGAGGACATCGAATCGGTATCCGTTCTGAAAGGCCCCGCAGCCACGGCCCTTTACGGTTCGCGGGCGGCCAACGGCGCCATTATCATCACCACCAAATCGGGACGCACAGGCAAGGGCATCGGCGTCACGTTCAATTCCTCGTTCACTTTCGAGCGCGCCGGCTACTGGCCCGACTTTCAGACCGAATACGGCGCCGGCAACGGCAACCTGACCAACATCGACCAGCAGCGCTACTACAACTACTGGAGCATAAAGGCCGAAGATGCCGAAGACGGAATCGCCGCCCCCGACCGCATCTATTCGCGCATGGGGTTCGGTCCCAAATTCGAAGGACAGATGTTCTACCAGTACGAATCGCGCGACTGGGAGACGGGGAAATACAAAAAGCTGCCCTGGAAATACAACGACAACTGGTACAAGGGGCTTTTCCGGACAGGCATCACCTACAACAACAGCATCTCGGTCGAAGGCAGCAACGGCAAGGGGAATTCAGTGCGTCTCTCGCTGCGGGACTCTCGCAACGACTGGATCATCCCCAACACCGGCTACAAGAGCCAAAACATCAGTTTCTCGCTGGTCCAGAAACTAAACCGGTTCATCACCTTCAAGGGCAAAGTCACCTACTACCGGAAGAACAGCGATAACCTGCCCATGTCGGGCTACAATCCCGCGGCTCCACTCTACACGCTGCTGTGGAACCCCACGGTGATCGGCGTCGACTCCTATGCCCGCGAATATGACAACGACCGCATCCGGCAGATGTACCAGGCAGGCACGGAATACCTGCTGATCAACTCCTCCTACGCCGACAACGTCTATATGCAGCTCTACCAGCAACTCAATACGCTCGACCGCGACCGCGTCTACGGCAACGTAGCCGTGACGCTCGACCTGCACAAGAATCTGACGCTGGACCTGCGCTCGGGCGTCGATTTCTACAACGACTTCCGCACCCAGCAAAAGCCTTGGTACTCATCGAGCTACCAATACGGGTACTACAAGGAGCAGACCGTACGCAATTTCGAAATGAACAACGACTTCCTGCTCACTTACAAGAAGCGCTTCGGGGATTTCGACCTGACGGCTTCATTTGGCGGCAACAACATGGTCTACAACTACCAGAACGTCCAGCTTACGGCCAAGGACGGCCTGCAGGAGTACAACATCTTCAAGATCAGCAACTCGAAATCCATCCCATACAGCTACGCGCGGCGCAGCAACAAGTCGGTCAACAGTTTCTACGGACTGATCAACCTCTCGTGGAAGGATATGCTCTACCTCGACATCACCGGCCGCAACGACTGGTCGAGTGCTCTTGCCCGCGGCAACAACTCCTATTTCTACCCCTCGGTAAGCGCCAGCGTCCTGATCGACAAGGTATTCAACTTCAGCGACAAGGCCCCGTGGATCAACCTGCTCAAGGTGCGCGGTTCGTGGGCCAACGTAGGCAACGACACCTCGCCCTACAGCCTCAATCATGTTTATTCGACCAGCAGCTTCGCCAGCGCCTACTACCTTTCGGGTACGATCCAGAACCCAGACATCAAACCCGAGAACGTCGAGAGCTACGAAGTGGGACTCGAAGCGCGGCTGTTCAACAACCTTTGGTCGTTCGACGCCACCTACTACAACTCGCGCACGACCGACCAAATCATCGGCGTCCCCGTCGACCAGACCACCGGCGCCACAAGCAAGTTGATCAACGCCGGCGAGGTCCGTAATCAAGGCGTGGAACTCTCCACACGCATCGTCCCCGTCCGGACCGAGCACACCCGCTGGGAAATCAACCTCAACTGGAGCAAGAACTGGAACAAACTCGTCAGCCTCGCCCCGGGTGTGGAGGTATGGCAGCTGAATTCGGGCATGAACATCAGCGGCAACATCTACATCAACGCCTACCCGGGCAAAGAACTGGGACGCCTTTACGGCCGCGGGTACAAACGCGCCCCGGAAGGCGCCTTCTACACCGACGCCCAGGGCCGCAACATCAGCTGCGCCGGACAGGTCATCGTCGACCAGGCCAGCGGCGCTCCGGTGCTGACCGGCACGGAAGACCCGCTGCTCGACCTGGGCAGCATCTATCCCGACTGGAAGGCGGGCATGACCCATACCTTTTCATACAGGAACCTGAAGATGGCCCTCACCTTCACCGGACAGTGGGGCGGCAATGCCTATTCGGTCACCCACTTCGCGCTGGCCTACCAGGGCAAACTGAAGAACTCGCTACCGGGACGCTATGCAGGCCTGGTTCACGAGGGCGTGAACCTCAATACCGACGGCACTTACCAGAAGAACGCCACCATCACACGGGACATCGCCGACTACTACTCGACTTATGTCTACGCCCGCGAGAACGCCGAGAACAACACCTTCGACACCTCCTTCCTCAAACTCAAGGAGCTTCGCATCGAATACGCCCTGCCGTCGAAAATCTGCCGGAAAACGAAATTCATCCAGGGGGCTTCGCTGGCCTTCTACGCCACCAACCTCTTCTGCTGGACCAATTTCCCGATCTACGATCCGGAAGCCGGCTACATGGTGGGTTCCTCCATCAGCCGGGGTATTGAAGCCGGAGCCTATCCCCTGACGCGCACCTACGGGTTCAACCTCAAACTGAACTTCTAACTTCGAGAAACCATGAAAAGACTCAAATACCTGGCCGTTGTCGCGTGTGCCGCTCTGGCCGCGGGCTGCGAACACATGTTCGACGAATACAACAGCGACCCCAACAATACAGAGATGTGGCAAATCCATCCCGAAAGCATGATGGAGCAGTTGTTATTTTCGGCCGCAGACGAACTGATGTACGGAACCTGGCAGCTCAACGGCGAACTGATGCAGTACACCGTCAATCTCCAGTCGGAAAACATCCACCGCTATATCATTCGCGACAGTTACGCCAACACCCCCTGGAACTACCTGTCGAAATGGGCCGCCAATGCCGACCACATGCGCCGGCTGGCCATCCTCAAGGAGGAACCCAACTGCCAGGCGATCGCGCTGACCATGCGGGCGCTGATGGTCTCCAACCAGACCGACCTGTTCGGCAGCATCCCCTTCAGCGAGGCCTACAAGGGACGCGATACCGTCGCCATCACCCAGCCCAGATACGACACCCAGCAGGAGGTCTATACCCGGCTGCTGCAGGACCTGGAGCTGGCCAACTCGCTCTACGACGTTAAAAAGCCGTTGCAAACCCCGACCAAAGACCTGATCTATGGAGGCGACGTGAGCAAGTGGCGGAAATTCACCAACTCGCTCCACCTGCGCCTGCTGATGCGGTTGAGCAACCGCGACCAGGAGATGAACGTCACGCAGCGGATCCAGAAGATCGTGAACGACCCAACGGCCTATCCGGTCTTCACAAGCAACGCCGATAACGCCATTCTGACCTTCACCAACATCTCGCCGAACGTCAACCGTTTCGGCAAATACACCGAGAAGAGCTTCTCCTCGAACACCCGCGTCATGGCCGAATACATCATCAGACTGATGGACGGTCTGGGCGACCCGCGCCTGGTCATCTACGCCCGGCAGCAGAACAACGAGTGGAAAGGACTCCCAAGCGGCTATCCCACTACCGAGACGATCAATGACGGCAGTGCCACGCTGAACAAGGAGGTGCTGGGCGATTACACCTCCCCGTCGACCTACATGCGCTACGACGAGGTGCTGTTCATCCTCGCTGAAGCGACCTATCGCGGCATGCTCCGGGGCGGCGAGATCGAGGCCCAGAAATACTACGAACAGGCGATTCTCGCCTCGATCGACTTCTGGGACAGCGTCAACCCCTCGTCGGTGCGTGTAACGCAGGCGCAAAAGGATCAGTATATCCAGAAGACGACCTACAACAACACCCTGGAGCAGATCATGACCCAGAAATACATCGCACAGTTCTGGTGCGGCTACGAGGCCTGGGCCGACTACCGGCGAACAGGCTATCCGGTGTTGATCATCGGTACGGCCACCGACAACAACGGCATTCTCCCCACGCGGCTGATGTACCCCTCGCGGGCACAGCAGACCAACAGCGTCCACTACGAGGAGGCGGTCCGCGAGATGGGCGGCGATAACATGCGCATTCCCGTATGGTGGAGCCAGAAAGCAACCAGCAAATAGTCATTCACCGTAACCCAACGATTTCATGAAAACGACAAAATACAATCTTCGGAGCCTGCGCAGCCTTGCCGCCTGCATATTCGTATGCGCGGGCGCCCTGGGCGTCTCCTGCCAGGAGGACGACACGCATTCGGAAGATCCTTACATCCGCTTCACCGAGGAGATCACATCCCTCTCCTACGACAAATCCGGCGGAAAGCAGGAGATCGAAATGTACACCAACATGGGAAACTGGACCGTCGAAACCTCGTTCGCCGAGGACGCCGAATGGCTCGACATCTGGCCCCGCGAAGGACACGACAGCGGTCGCTTCACCGTCACTGTCGGCAAGAACGAGGAGGCTTACACCCGTTTCGGGACGGTCAATGTGGTCATCGGCGGCAAATCCGTCAAATCGTTCACCGTGCGCCAGCTCTCCAGCGACGTGGAGTTCCGGCTGGATATGGGCGGCAACAACATGACCGCCTCGGCGCAAGGGGTGGATTTCACCATCGGACTGATTACCAATGTGGGCTGGAAAGCCGAAGCGCTGGGCGATGCCGCAGCATGGATCACCGTCGGAGAAGCGACCGAAAACACGCAGGTCCTCACCGTCCGCCGGAACGACGGGGACGAGCGCTCCGGACAAGTGCGGTTTTACGCCCTCGGAACCGGGCTGGAGGATTTTCAGGCCACCGTCAACATCAAGCAGTTCGATCAGGCGCACGACCCCTACAACGGTACGCAGCTGACCGTTGCGGAACTGATGGGCAAACTCACCGACGGCATCGGCCGCATCACGGAGAACTGCTGGGTGGAAGCCACCGTCGTCAGTGACCGGAAACTGCTTAATTTCGACAGTAACCAGCTGGTCGTGCAGGACGACAGCGGCCGCGGCATGCTCCTCGAATTCGCCAACGCGAAGGACAACACCTACCAGCTCAACGACAAACTCAAGATCCACCTCTACGAGGCCGAATTCGTCCGCGACCCCGTCACGCTCGGATCAAAACTGGCAGCCTTCACTCCAAACTCGGTCTTCGAGCAGTCGGAAGGCGCGCCCGTCACCCCCGTCGAGACCGGCATCGACCAACTCGACCGGTATGAGAATACGCTGGTGAAACTGCCCGAAGTCGAGTTCGCCGTACCGCTGGGAACCTATTACAACAGCCAGGAAGAGGGATATGCCATCACCACCGTACACGCCGCGTCGGCCCCCTACAACGACGGTTTCGCCCGCTACGGACACATCCTGCGCGACCGCGGGGGCAACACGGTCAAACTCTATACGCTCAGCTACTTCCTCCAGCGTTATGCCCAGATCATCCCCCAGGGCAGCGGCTCGGTGAGCGGCATCGTGCTGAAATATACGAAGAACGGAGTCACGGAGAACACGCTCCGAATGCGAAAACTCGACGACATTGCGGTATCTGCCGACGCCGCGACACGCGTGAGCAATACGCTGGTGCAGTTCGGGCCGTTCGACTGGAACGCCCTCCCGCTCGAAACCGTCACACCCGTTGTCGGCAGCGGCGAGGTCAAATCGACGGCTTACCGGGGCGTACAGAGCGCCGGAGCGCTGAACTACGGCTGGAGCCACACCCGCAAAGACACTCCGGCGGCAATTACCATAACGCCGAACGGCAAGCAGACTTCCGATCCCGCCGTCACCCAGCAGATGATGTATCCCTACCTCTATTCCAGCAATTTCTGGAACTTCACCGGATCGACCATGAATCGCTCCGGAAGCGACGATCCCGATTACAAGGGCGAGGCCTGGGTATTCAATATTACCGATTTCCGGCCTTCGGGCGGCGACCTTATGCTGGTCTTCACAACGGCAAGCAGTTGGGGAGGCCCGCTCAAAATGCACATCGAATGGGCCGATGAGGAGAACGCCGCGCTCGACGAATACCACGCAATCGCCGACTATTTCAGTCCGATGTGGAACGAAGGCTCCTCCTACCATCTCAAGCAGTTCAGCGTAGCACTGCCCGACGAACTGAAAACGAAGTCGAAATTCACGATCCGCTTCCGCAACATGGCAAACCTCCGGGCGCCCAACGACGGTGGCGCACTCTCCTCGGGCGGATACTCGGGAATCGGGTTCTGGGCCATCACGGAGCGGAAATAATCCATTGCCGGTCCCGGAGGGAAACCACCCCGGTTTTTCTCCGGTATCCGGCAGGCAGGCATCAAATTACGAACCTTCAAAGCAATACGAAATGAAACTCGATAGATTCTTTTTAATCCGGCTGCTGTGCATCCTGCTCCTGCTGCCGCTCGTAACAGGCTGTAAAAGCGACGACACCGCACAGGACCCATTCCAAAAGGGAAAGCTGGTCACCGACCTCTATATCCCGGGCACGACCTTCTACACCTCGACCGTCAGCGAACTGACCATCCAAGGCAAAGGGTTCCGGCCGGGCGACGCGCTGTACCTGCGCAGCGAGGACCGCGAAGACACGCCGCTGACGCTGAAGGCCCTCGACGCGGCCTACGTCACCTTCGCCGTTCCGCAGCAGATCGAAACGGCCGAATACACGTTGATTCTTCTCCGCGGGACGCAGGAACAACCGCTCGGCATACTGAATTTCCGCCAGAGCATCAACCTCGACGTCCCCGACAAGGACCTGATGACCATCAAGGGCGCCGTTTTCTGCGGCAGCACTCCGGTCGTCGGCGCCATCGTGTCGGACGGCGAGGAGGTCACCACCACCGACGACAACGGCTACTACTGGCTCGGATCGCGCAAGTACCACGGCTACGTCTTCGTCACCCAGCCGTCGGGTTACCAGCCCCTCACCGAGAACTCCATGCCCCGGTTCTGGCAACCGCTCACCGAATCGCAGTTCGTCTGTGAGCAGCACAACTTCGAACTGGAGAAAGTCGACAACGACAACCACGTGATGTTTGTCACTTCGGACATCCACCTGGCCAACCGCGTCAACGACCTGAAACAGTACAGGGAACTCTTCATTCCCGAGATCAATGGGGCCATTGAAAACTACGGCAACCGCCCGGTCTATACGATGGTACTGGGCGACATGACCTGGGACCAGTTCTGGTACGACACCAAGTACAACATGGAAAGCTACCTCAAGACGCTGGCCGACGCTAAAATCCCGACCACGTTCTACCATCTTCCGGGCAACCACGACAACGATCCCTACTACGCCGGGGATTTCCAGGCCGAAGCAGCCTACAAGCAGTACCTCGGACCGACCTACTACTCGTTCAATCTGGGCAAGGTCCATTACATCGCCCTCGACAACAACGTCTACATCAACAACGGCGCCTCCGTCGGCTCGTCGGGTGACCGGTCGTTCCGCAACTACCTCACCGAGATCGAACTCAACTGGCTGAAAAAAGACCTCGCGCAGGTCGACAGGAACACGCCCGTCGTGGTCGGGCTTCACTGTCCCATCTTCGGGTTCAACAGTTCGCTGGAGATCACCAACGCCATGAGCAGCCAAGTCGACAACGACAACCTGATCCAATGCTTCGAGGGGTTCTCCGACGTCCACATCCTCACCGGGCACACGCACTACACCCACAACACGGTCTATTCGGAATCGATCATGGAGCACAACACCACGGCCATCTGCGCCACCTGGTGGTGGACAGGCTACTATGGCAACGGGCACATCAGCCGAGACGGGACCCCCGGCGGCTACGGCGTCTACGAAATCGACGGCACGCAGATCGAATGGCATTACAAGGGGCTGGGACTTCCCCGCGAAAAGCAGTTCATCACCTATGACATGAACACGGTAAAAAACTACTTCCGCACCAACCAGATGGCCGTCAGGTTCCTCAAGGCCTATCCCACGCGCGACGACTACAAGGACGTCGGCAGCAACGTGGTCTACATCAATGTCTGGAACTGGGACCCCGAATGGACGATCTCGGTCAGCGACGGCGTGAAAGAACTGCCCGTAGAGCAGATTTACGGGCTTGACCCGCTGCACACGGCCAGCTACGAAGTGGCCCGCGTCTCCGACGGCGGTTCCTACACGGCCGCCTTCGCCACACAGCCGAGCATTCATCTCTTTTCGGTCACGGCCCCCGACGCCAACACGACGCTGACGGTCACCGTCACGGACCGCTTCGGAAAAACCTACAAAGAGGTGATGTCGCGCCCCAAAGCTTTCGCCGTAAACATGCAGTAGAACCCTAAACCAGCAAACGCAATGAAAAACATCCGCATATATTCGTGTTCCGTTCTTCTGCTCTGCGCAGGTCTTCTCGGGGCCTGCAGCGACGACCCCGAAACGGAACAGGCATACGTACAAACCGACTCCCCGACTTTCACGGCCAACAAGCGCGGCGTGGCTGCCGACGGGGAGACGCTGCGCATCGGCGTCCGGTCGAACACCTACTGGATCATCCGCCAGCAAGCGGAGGATGACTGGTTCACACTCTCGCCCAAAGCCGGTTCGGGCAGCCGGGAGGTGGAGGCGGCGATTGCCGCCAACACCGGGCAGGAGCGCAGCGCCACGCTCGTCTTCGAGACCGAGCAGGGACGAATGCAGCAGATCACCCTCCGGCAGGAGGGCCATAACAGCACGGTGCGCTTCCTCAACGACGACTTCGGAACGGGCACTTCCGCCCAGTCCGTCGCGCAGTTCGACGGCTGGAACCGCAACGGCATCGGCAGCCTGCGCTGCCAGTACTGGGGCAACGACGTCAACGTCGACGCCGGACAGCCCTCGGCCGGTTACGACGGAGCCTCGGGCGGCAACGGCATCGTCTTCGCCGCCGACTCGGCCAATTTCATCCTGGGCGGCATCGCCCTCAAGGGCGACATCAATTTCAACCTTTCGTTCGGTTGCACGACTTCGCAGGCGATTTTCAATCCCGGAGAGCTAAAAGTATTTTTCAGCAAGGACCTCGTGAACTGGACACCCATCGCCTACGAACGTTCTTCGTCCGCAGGCTGGGAGCGGGTGAACATCCCTTTCTACCTGCCCGAAGGCGTCGACCAGCTCTACGTACGGTTCCTGGGGCGCAAAGCCGATGCCTACCGGCTCGACGACGTGACGCTGGCCGAAGGCGACGGACGCGGCGAGACGATCACCTTCGTCGAGGACATCGTCGAATACGAGGAGATCACGGTCTTCGACGAGACTTTCGACTGGTGCGTGGGTCCCAACAGCACGCTGCCCGGCAACGACGGCAAGAATATGACCACCGTCAGCAACCGCAACGGCTGGGAAGGCAACCTGGTCTACATGCACAACGGGTTCCCGAAAGTAGGAACCTCGTCGGGTCTGGGCTACCTCACCAGCCCGGCGATGACGGCCGTTGGCGAAAAGCGCGTCGACGTGACCGTGACCTTCAACGTGGGAATCATGGGCAGCGATTTGAGCGACATCCGACTGATCGTACTCAACAGCGGATCGGTCGAGGGCAGTGAATCGAAGACCTTCACCATCGAGAGCGACAATTACTGGGAAACCCGGAGCTGCGTCATCAACGGTGCGACCAAAGAGACCCAGATCCGCTTCAGTGCCATCCAGGCCAAAGGAAACCGCTTCTACATCGACAATGTAAAAGCTACGTTCACAGACGTAAAAGAGAAACTCTGACTCCGACACAAGGGTATGAAAAAGGAGGATTGCTTTTCGGGCAATCCTCCTTTTCGTAACGTCCGAAGGGGGGGGGAATTATTCCAACTTCGCCGCGTCGGCGGCCATCTTTTCGTAGATGGCGACCATCTCGCCGAACGATCCCTCGCCGCGTTTGAGTTCGTACATGAAGACACCCTTGTAACCGGCCTTCATCAGCGCCTTGTACAGCGCGGGCCAGTCGGTCCGCCCCTTGCCCGGAAGCCAGTGGCGTTCATCGACCCCGTCGTAATCCGAGACGTGAAGGGTCGCGATCCGGTCGCCGCACGCCTCGACGAAGTGCAGCAGGTCCTCCGAAAGCAGGTGGTTCGTGTCGAAACAGATCTTCACGTCGGGATAAGGGGCGATGATGCGCAGCAGCTCGGCCGAATTCCGCCCGAGACACGTGCGGGGCAGGTCCTCGATGCACAGCTGCGCGCCGATCCGGGCCGCCTCCCCGCGCAGCACGCCGACCGAGGCGATGCTGTTCCGGATACGCTGCTCGCGCTCCCCGTCCGCAATCGGTTCGGAACTGGGATGCAGCACCAGTTTCTCCGGTCCCACCTCGCCGCAGATGGCGATCATCTCGGTCAGGAATTCGAGGTTGGCCATACGGGCGCTGTCGTCCAGCACCGAAATGTCCAGTTTGCGGGAGAACGGGAGATGGCACGACCAGACCTTCAGACCGGCCTCGTCGGCCATGCGTTTGGCGTGCAACGCCTTCTCACGGATTTCAGCCACGGTCCCGCGGCCGCTGATACCGATTTCGACATACTCCACGCCGGCCTTCGCGGCGGCGGCCATCTCCTCGGGACTCATGCTGCTGGTCGAACTGCCGACCCCGAGGCACTGGGCCGCCAGGTTCGCGGCGCACACCAGTGCCGCCGCCGTAAACAGGATTCTTTTCATCGCTTCCGGTTATTTGGTGTAGTTTTTCACGCAGCGGACGTTCAAATAAATGTTCTTGGCCGCCTCCTGATTGGTCTTGGTCTGCAAGTTCAGACTCGTGCCGCTGATGACCAGCGAACGTGCCGTCGATTCGTTGGTCTGCCCGATGAACCACATGTAGCCCCATTTGCCCAGCGCGCTGCTGTTGAAACTGCCGTCGGCCTTCTGATACCCCAGCGGATACCAGCCGAAACCGATGCTTTCGGCCCCGTCGACGAATTGCTGCAGAGCCTCTCCGGCGTCCGTAAGCATCAGATTCGCCTGATTCCAAACACCGCCGTCAACGATACGGCCGTTACCGCCGCGCAGCCACGCGCCGACGTTGCCCGTGTTCTTGACCGTGCAGCCCGACTTGTAGAACCCGGCCTTCGTAATGGCATTCTCGGGTTTCCCGTCGTGACCGCCGGAGAAGGTGTAGCCGCCCAGCGCGAAATCGTCGGGAATGGCGTACTCGCTCTTGATCGACATGATCATGTCCCACCAGTCGTTGGCGTTGGCCACGTGCCAGCCTTCGGGACAGCAGCCGCGTATCTGGACGCCGAATTCGCCCTCCTCCGTGCCGTCGAGTTTGAACGGGTTGCCCACGTCATCCACCCCTTCGTAGCCTGGTATATAGGGACACTGCTCCGGCGTGCAGCCCGAGATGCCGGTCATCGCCTCGTACCAGGTGTAGTAACGGCCCTTCGCGTCGTTCAACCGCTGCAAATGCGACGCCTCCAGCCCTGCGACGGTGAAGGTCGTCAGGTCGGGCGCAACGCCCAGGTTGCCCTCCCCGCCCGCTTCGTGGCAGTTCTCGGTCATCCACCAGCGTTTGCCGTACTTCTTGATCGTATAGCCCGGCAGTTCGATGGGAACCGACACGGTGATCGCCGCGAAATATTCGCGCACCTTGCTCGTACCCAGTTCGTTTTTGGCCACCACCGACACCGACTGCGCGGGAATCACCACGTCATCGTTGACCACCCTGACGGTGATGACATTGGTTCCCTGGCCGTCGATGATCGAGATTTTCGATTTTTCCTGATCGGCGATCGTCCATTCGTAGGTCTCGGCCCACTGAACCTTGGTCACCGAGAAGGTGAACTCTTCGCCGCCGTTGCAGGTGAGCGTGGCGGGGACTTTGGTGATCGGCCCGGGCTTCTTGGGAACGGTCATCTCCTGGATTTCCTCCTCGGCATCGCGTTTCACGGCCTCGGTGCAGGCGACCAGCGCCGCCGCTGCGGCCATGCACGCCGCGGTCATCATGTATTTTCGGATGTTTTTCATCGTTTTTGCATTTTAAATTTTACAACGTGTGAACCTCGGGATACCCGAACGGATTCTCCACATACCAGCGGGCCTTGTAAATCTGGTAGCCCGCGCGGTTGAACAGCCGGTTGCCCTTCAGGTCGCACACCTCGGCCGACCACCAGTTGCTCCCGCCCGACGTGGGGCGCATGACGATCGTGGGATAGCCCTCGGGGCCCGTCGAAATGCTCTTGATGGTGTTCTGCTGGAAGATCTCCACGTCGAGGAACTTCTCCGCCGCACAGTCGAACTTGTAGACATGCTGATTCGTCGATACATACATCGCATCCTCTCCGCAGACGGGCGCCAGGTCGTGAGCATCGGTATTCCCCGCAGCCATGTCGTAGGAGCGGACCTGCGTCAGTTCCGGTGCCGTGCGGTTCCCGTTATAGGTGAGTTTCAGCAGCTGGGCGCCGGTCGCCGTCCAGAGGCAGCCGCGCTTCCGGTCCCAGACCACGTTGTGGGCCGAATGGACCGGCATGGTGAAGGCGGGCCTGGAAACGTAGCTGTCGGCGCCGTTGTACACGTAGACGCTCAACAGGTTGCCCGTGCTCGACGCCACGACGATATTCCCGTCGGGCAGCACCTCGGCCGAGTGGGGGTTTCCGCCCGGCTTGGCGTAGAACATCGCCTTCTTGTCCGCAATGCGGATCAGCGCCACGCCGCCGCCCGAAGCCGTGACGAGCACGCACGTACGGTTGTAGACCGGTTTGGCCTCGTCGGGCAGATTGAACCACGCCTGTTCCGCTGCCGAAAGCCCGCTGTCGGAGGCCTTCCACTCCCAGGCGATCTTTCCCGTCGGCTGGTCGATCATCACGATCCGGTTCTTCGCCTGCTCGGTCAGAATCATCACCCGGGTAGCCTTGTCCAGTTCGATCGTCTCCTCCTTGTCGTCGCCAGGCCGCCAGGGAACGTAAGGTCCCTCTTCCTCGTCTTTGCTGCAAGCCTGAAGGAGGAATGCAGCAGCCAGTATCCACAGATATTTTTTCATAAATTGCCAGTTAACGGTTGTCGGATCAATAATTGGGATTCTGTTCGAGCTGCTTGTTCAGCAGGATCTGGTCCGCCGGAACGGGCCACCAGTAGTCGCGGTCGGGATCGAACGCCCGGACGGCGATGTCCGTGCCCGCATAGTCCTGAATCACGGCGTTCATCACCAGCTCGGCGGTCATCCAGCGGCGGATGTCGTTGTAATAGAGTCCCTCGCCGGCGAACTCGATGCGGCGCTCGTGGCGGATGATCTCGCGCATCTCGGCCTGGTTCTTCGAACCGTAGGCATAGGTGGGCATGCCGACGCGGCCGCGCACGCGGTTCACGGCGTCGTAAACGGCGTCGGACGGCGTTGCGTCGACCTCGTTCTGCGCCTCGGCGAACATCAGCAGCACATCGGCGTAGCGGATGAACATGTAGTTGGTTTCGCCGTTACCGTCGTCCGAATCACGTTTCTGCGTGTCGTAGATCGAGAGTTTCTTGTGCGCGAAGCCCGTGAACTGGCACACCTCCCCGGCCGGGCAGTTGGCCTTGCCGAGGAACGTGCTTCCGGGATAGAAGTTCGTCGCCGCGAAACGCGGATCGAGGTTGTCGTACTTGCCCATCGTGGCCGCGCCGTCGGTCGTCGTCCGGTAGTCCATCACCAGGTCGAGCAGCGGCGCGTTGTTGCGGTACTGGACGCTGTAGACGTTGAACGAATTGACGGCCGTGTTCTTGGTCTTCGAAAATTCGATGTTGAAGACACACTCGCAGCTGTGCTCGTTGGCCGGCAGGAACAGTTTCCGGTAGTCGCCGAACAGGTCGTAACCCGCCTGGGCCTCCTTTTCGATCAGGGCGCCGGCGGCCTCGGCGGCAGCGCGCCACTTTGCGGCGTCGTTCGAGGGGTTGACCAGCTTGCTGGCCTCGAAAAGCAGCAGACGGGCCTTGAGGGCCATCGCCGCGCCGAGCGTGGCGCGCCCCTGGTCGGCGGCCTTCGTCCACTGCCAGTCGAGCAGCCCGCGGTCGATGATGTCGTTCAGGTCGTCGAGGATGGCCCGCACCACCTCCTCGCGCGAGGCGCGGGGCAGCGAACCGTGCGCATAGACGGGTTCTTCGAGGATCAGCGGCACACCATTGTAATAGGTCACCAGCATGTAGTAATAGAGCGCGCGGAGGAACTTGGCCTCACCCTCCATCTGCACCCTGCGGTCGTCGGCCACCACGGCGCGAGGCAGGCGGTTGAGATGGGTGTTGCAGCGCCCGATGCCTTCGTAGCACTTCTTCCAGCGGTTGGCGATGATGCCCGAGCTGTTGGCCGTGTGGGTCCCCTGGGCGATGACGTTGTATCCGCCGGCATTGTTGTAATTATAGGCGTTGGGCGTGCAGGTCTCCTCGAGCAGCGGCGCCGAGTCTCCGAACAGTGCGCTGTTGGTCAGTATGTTGTAACAGCCGGTCATGGCGGCCTCGGTTCCCTCCTCGGTTTCCCAGAACGTCTCGACCGTATATTTGTCGGTGGGAATGGTGTCGAGGTTGCAGGAGGCCAGCGCCGCCGCACCGCAAAGCATCAATCCGAATAGTGTCTTTTTCATAATTTTCCGTATTTGAAACAATTAGAAAGTGATGTTGAAACCGAAGTTGATCGTCCTGAGCGAAGGATACTGCATCAGGTTGGTCGACGAGAGGTCGATCTCGGGGTCGAACATCTTCAGCGGGGAGATCGTGAAGAGGTTCTCGCCGTTGACGAAGATCTGACACTGGCTCATTCCGAGTTTCGAAATCCACCTCTTGGGCAGGGTGTACGAGAGTTGCAGCTGCTTGCAGCGCAGGTACGACGCGTCGTAGAGCCACTGCGTGTTCTTGTAGTCGTGCATTTCGGGCGCGCCCGTTGCGGTGTGGAGGATCGGCAGACGGGAGTTGTGGTTCTCGGGGGTCCACGCGTCGGTCGCCCACTCCTTCAGCACGCCCGCGCCGTTCCAGAACGGGGCCGCGAGGTTGCCCGAAAGGTAGGTCTTCACGTCGGCGACGCCCTGGAACTGCGCCGAAAGCTCGAGTCCCTTCCATCCCAGCGAGAAGTTGAAGGCGTAGGTGATGCTCGGCGTGAGGTTGCCGCTGACGGCGCGGTCGCCGTTGTCGATCTTGTCGTCGTTGTTGAGGTTCTTGTAGCGGATGTACCCCGGTTTCACGCCGCTGCCGACGGTCACCGAATTGGCGATCTCCTCGTAGCTGTTGTAGAAGCCGTCGGCCTGGTAGAGATACCACGCATCGATGGGTTCGCCCTCGCGGATGATGTTGAAGGTCTTGATGTACTCCTGCCCGTCGAGGTCGACGACGATGTTCTTGTTGTAGCAGAAGTTGCCGCCGAGGCTGTAATGGAAATTCTTGACTGTGCTCCGCCACTGGAGGTTCAGTTCGACGCCGTCGTTGGCCACCACGCCGATGTTCTGCTTCGGGCCGTTCAGGTTGCCGATCTGCGCCGGGATCTTCACGTCGCGCAGGATGCCTTCGGTACGTTTTTTATAGAGGTCGACGCTGAACAGCAGGCGGTGGTCAAAGGCCTCGAAATCCAGTCCGAGGTTGTAGGTGCGGGTGGTCTCCCACGAGATGTTCTCGTCGACGAAGTCCTTGATCGCCGCGCCGCCCGAGAGCACGTCCCCGAAGCTGTAATTGTAGTCTTTGCTCGCCAGCACGGCCATCAGGTACTCGTAGTTGCCGATGGCCTGGTTGCCCATCTCGCCGACCGAGCCGCGGAGCTTGAGCACGTCGATAGCCCGGGCGTTCTGCATGAAGTTCTCCTTGTCGATGCGCCAGCCGACCGACACGGCAGGGAAGAAGGCCCAGCGGTTGCCCTTGGCGAATTTCGACGAACCGTCGTAACGCGCCGTCACGTCGATCAGGTATTTCTCCTTGTAATCGTAGGTGACGCGCCCGAAGTAGGAGAAGAGCAGTTCGAGCGACGATCCGCCCGAGATCTCATCCATCGTGGCGCCGACCGACAGAGCCGTGAGCTGGTTGTTGAAGTAGTCGCGTTTCTTGGCCTGGAAGTTCTTGCCGTCGTAACGCTTGTACTCCGTGCCCGCCATCACGTTCAGGTTGTGGTTGCCGCCGAAGCTCTTGCCCCACGAAAGGGTGTTGTAGAAGGTGTAGTTGATCGAGTTGTTGTCCCAGTCCTTGGCCGAGACATAGGCGCTGAAGTCCTTCCGCTCGAGGGTTTTGGGATTGTAGGTGTACATCGCGTGCTTGAAGTCCTTCGAATAGTGGTCGATCTTCACGTAGCCCAGATTGGCGTTGTACTTGATGCCCCACGGCAGGTCGTAGCCGATGTTGATGCGGCCCAGGATGCGGTGGTACTGGCGGCGGGTGTTACCCTCGTGCAGCTCCATGAGCGGATTCTCGGGATTGTTGCGCCCGGGGGTCGAGAGCCACGTCGAGAGCCACTTGCCGTCGGGCAGCTGCGTGCCGAAGATCGGCAGGGCGCGGTTGATGACGTTGACCGTCGTCGAGACGCCGTAGATCGGGTCGGTGTTGTAGCGCAGGTTGCCCAGCAGGCTGACGCCCACCTTCAGGCGCTTGGTCACCTGCGCGTTGATCTTCATGTCCCACGAGAAGCGTTCCGCGTCGTCGTTGGCGACCATGATGCCGCGCTGGTTCATGTAACCGCCGCCCAGCGAGTAGGAGATCTTGTCCGTACCGCCCGAAACGCGGGCGTTGTACTGCTGGAGAAATCCGTTCTGGTAGCAGAGGTCGTACCAGTCGGAGGCGGGATAGATGTAGCGGTCGTGCTTCATGCCCTCCTCGTATTCGAGGATGTCGTCGCGGTTGTAGGTCACCGTCAGCTTGCCTTCGTTCAGTTCGGCCTGGTTGCGCATGTTCATATACTGAATCGGGTCGGTCACCACGTCGGGGACGTAGGTCGCCGACTGAATGCCGAAGTTGGCGCTCAGCTTCACCACCGGTGCGCCCTTCTTGGCCTGCTTCGTGGTGATGAGGATGACGCCGTTGGCGGCCTTGGAGCCGTAGATCGAGGCCGAAGCGTCCTTCAGCACCGAGATCGTCTCGATGTCGCCGGGGTTGAGTTCGTTGAGCGAATACTCCATGCCGTCGACCAGCACCATGGGACTGGAACTGCTCATCGTGCCGACGCCGCGGATACGGATCGTCGCGCCGTCGCTGCCGGGCTTCGCCGAAGCCTGGTTGATGTAGACGCCGGGCATCGAATAGAGCGCCTGCGAGGCGTGTGTCATCGGCTGGTTCTCGATCTCCGACATCTGGCGCACGGCGACCGAGCCGGTCAGGTTGACCTTCTTCTGTACGCCGTATCCGATCACCACCACGTCGTCGAGGAGCTGGTTATTCTCCTTCAGCACCACGGTCAGATGGGTCCGGTTGCCCACTTCGACCTGCGCCGCGTCGTAACCGATGAACGACACGCTGAGCCGCGCGCCCGCAGTCACGTTCAGGGCGAATTCGCCCTTCGAGTTGGTCACCATGCCGTTCGTCGTGCCCTCGACCAGCACGTTCGCACCCACGATCGGGTCGCCGGCCTCGGTCTCGACGCGGCCCTTGAGCTGGTATTCCCTGCCCGGACCGGCCGGATCGGACTTGTAAAGCACGATGTGGCGGCCTTCGAGTTTGGCCAGGATCCCCTGGTCGGCAAGCACGCCGTCGAGCAGTTTCAGGACGTTCTGATCGCGCGCCTCGACCGAAACGCGCTTGCGGAGGTCGATTTCGCTCTCCCGGTACCAGAACGAATAGCCGCTCTGCGTCTTGACCGCTTCGATCACCTCGCGTACGGTGGCGTTCTTCAGCGTCAACGAAATCACGGGATTCTGCGCGTAAAGAGCCTGCGCCGCCACCGTGAACCAACACAGCGTCAGCAATCCGCTCAGCCGGCACAGCGTCCGCTGGCCGAAAAGGTCCCGGAAGGACCTCCTGCTGGTAGAATTTTTACTCATAAGGATTGAAATTTAGGTTGTAGTGAAAAAGTTGGATTGAATCTCTATCGGTTTCTGTAAAGTTCGAAATGGTTCTTGCGGCTGCGGCAGAGGATGCGGCTGTCGGCCGAGATGATCCGCATGATTTCGTGGATGTTCTCGCCTTCGACGAACTCGCCCGTGAAACAGATCCTGCGCAGCCGCTCGTCGGGGATCGCTATGCTGACGTTGAACTGCCTTTCGAGGCTCCGGGCGATCGACGCCAGGGGTTCGGCCCGGAAGTAGAGCCTGTCCTCCTGCCACGAGAGCACGTGCTCGACGTTCACCCTGCGCAGCGACAGCAGCCCGGAGGTCTTCTCGAAGAATCCCTGCTCGCCGGGACGCAGCCGCACGCTCCGCGACTCGGGACCGCCGTCCACCAGCAGACTGCCCGTCGCCAGCGTGATCTGGAAATTCTCGTCCTCGGAATAGGCGTGCACGTTGAAGGTCGTGCCGAGCACCGTCGAGGCGACCTGCCCCGTGACGACGACGAAGGGCCTGCGGGCGTCGTGCTCGACCTCGAAATAGGCCTCGCCGTCGACCTCCACGCGGCGTTCGTCGCCGAACAGCGCGGGATAGACGATGCGCGTGCCGCCGTTGAGCCGCACCCGCGAACCGTCGGGCAGCACCACGTCGGACTTCACGCCCAGAGGCGTCGAGACGCTCACCGGCTGCGCCGCGGCGACCAGACGGCTTTCGGCCCGGCGCCCGCCCATGAACCAGCTGCCGCAGACGGCTCCCGCCACCACGGCCGCAGCCGCAGCATAGCGGACGATCCGCATCCGGATTCCCCGGCGGCGGATGCGCCCGCGCACGTCGGCCCACACTGCCTCCCGCATCCCGTCGGCCATGACGTCGACCTCGGGTCCCACCCGGATGCCGTCCAGCAGTTCCGCCAGCCTGCGGCGGTCGCGCTCCGGACCTTCGATCAGTTCCGCCATCTCCGGCTCTCTCTCCGTATTCTGAAATTGCATGATTTCTCCCTTTTAGTCGTGTACACAATTATAGAGTGCGAAAGCCGCGGTTCCGTTTAAGGGAACCGCGGCTTTTTTTCGTTTTTTTATTCCGGCAGGCGTCAGAAACGCGCCGTGAAGAGGAACAGCAGCAGGGAAACCAGCTTCAGGTCGGGGTAATGCGTGCGTATGCCGGCCACGATCCTGTCGACGGCGATCTTGATCTGGACGCGCACCGTGCTCTCGGAGAGCGACAGCGCGCAGGCGATCTCACGCGACGACAGCCCCTCCTGCCGGTTGAGCAGGAACACCGTGCGGCAGCGTTCGGGCAAATCGTTTATGAGACGGCGCACCAGCTCCTCGACTTCGGCCTCTATCAAACGGCTATCGGGAGCGTCTTCGCTGTGGGGGGGGGAATTTCTGTCGATCAGCGAGATGGGAATCTCCTCGAACGAGAGGCAGCGGCGGCGCGTCCGGGACTCCTTCAGATAGCGGTTCGCCTCGTTGCGCACGACGACGTAGAGGTAGGCGTCGATGTTTTCGATCCTCCGCAACGAGACGCGCGACTTCCAGACGGCGACGAAGACGTTGCTCACGACCTCGCCGCATGCCTCCCTGTTGCGCAGGAAATAGTAGGCGAACCGGAAAACGCTCCGGTAATAGAGATCATAGAAAACCCGGAACGCGCAATCGTCGTTCTCGCTCACGGAAACAAGCAAATCCTCAAGTTCTTTTTTCTTCTCCACGTCCGGGCATGTTCAGGCTTTCACAAGACAAAATTAGGAAACTTTTTCAGAACCGCAATATACGGTTCCGTGAAAATCCCGCGACACGGCCCCGGCCCGGAACCGGTGTCCGCAAAAAGAGAGGGGCCGCGCTCGCGGCGCGGTCCCTCTCCCTGCCGGCCTGCGGCCGGATTATCTCCCCTCGTCGCCGCTGCGAATCTCCTTGCGGCGGATCTTGCCGCTGATGGTCTTGGGCAGCGACTCCACGAACTCGATCACCCGCGGGTATTTATACGGCGCCGTGATGCGCTTCACATGGTCCTGCAGCTCCTTGACCAGCGCCTCCCCGGCCTGCGCACGGTAGGCCTCGGCGAGCACGATCGTCGCCTTGACGACCTGGCCGCGAATCTCGTCGGGAACGCCCGTAATGGCGCACTCCACCACCGCTGGGTGGGTCATCAGGGCGCTCTCCACCTCGAACGGACCGATGCGGTAGCCCGAACTCTTGATCACGTCGTCGGCGCGCCCCACGAACCAGTAGTAACCGTCCTCGTCGCGCCACGCCACGTCGCCCGTATAGTACACCCCGTCGTGCCAGACCTCGCGGGTCAGGGCGTCGTTCAGGTAGTAGCCCTTGAACAGCCCGAGGGGCTTGCCTCCGTCGGTGCGGATCACGATCTGCCCCTGCTCGCCGTCCTCGGCCGAACGTCCGTCGGGCGTCAGCAGGTCGATCCGGTACTGGGGATTGGGCACGCCCATGCTCCCGGGCTTGGACTTCATCCAGGGGAACGTCGCGAGCGTCAGCGTCGTCTCGGTCTGCCCGAAGCCCTCCATCAGGCGGATGCCCGTCAGACGCAGGAAGGTGTCGTACACCGCGCCGTTCAGCGCCTCGCCCGCCGTGGTGCAGTACTCCAGCGACGAGAGGTCGTATTTGGTCATGTCCTCGCGGATCAGAAAGCGATAGACCGTCGGAGGCGCGCACAGCGACGTGATGCGGTACTGCTCGATCTTGCGCAGCATGTCCGCGGGCGTGAACTTCTCGTGGTCGTAGACGAACAGACAGGCCCCGGCCAGCCACTGCCCGTAGAGTTTGCCCCATGCGGCCTTGGCCCATCCCGTGTCGGCGATCGTCAGGTGCAGGCTGCCCTCGTGCAGGTTGTGCCACAGCAGTCCCGTGGTGATATGCCCCAGCGGATAGGTGAAATCGTGGGCCACCATCTTCGGCTCCCCGGTCGTTCCCGAGGTGAAGTACATCATCATGATGTCGTCGTTGGCGTTCACCCGCTCCGGGCGCACGAAAGGAGCCGCCTTCTCGATGCCGGCGTGGAAATCGAGAAACCCTTCGGGGACCTCGGGGCCCACGCTGATCAGCAGTTCGGTCGTGGGGCTTTCGGGCATGGCCGCCGCGATGTGGTCGGTGATCACCCGTTCGCCCGCCGCGACGATGGCCTTGATCCCGGCCATGTTGCAGCGGTAGACGACATCCTTTTTGGTCAGCAGGTGAGTCGCGGGGATCGCCACCGCACCCAGCTTGTGCAGCGCCAGAATCGAGAACCAGAACTCGTAGCGGCGCTTGAGTATCAGCATCACCACATCGCCCTTTCCGATGCCGAGGCTCTGGAAATACGAGGCCGTGCGGTCGCTTTCGCGCTTGATGTCGGCAAAGGTGAACTGGATTTCGGCGCCCTGGTCGTTGGTCCACAGCAGCGCCTTCTTGCCGGGCTGCTCGGCGGCGTATGCGTCCACCACGTCGTAACCGAAATTGAAATTCTCCGGAACCCGGATGTGCAGGTTTTCCCGGTAATCCTCCTGCGACGAGAAGGAGGTCTGGGTCAGGAATCGTTCTACCATACGCTTACATGATTATCGCCAGAAACCGCACCGTTTTGCCGTCGAGGGCCTTCATCCCGTGCGGCTGGCCCGAATCGAAATAGAGGCTGTCGCCCGTGTCGAGCACGATCTCCTTGCCGTTCAGCCCGATCAGCAGGCGGCCTTCCAGCACGTAGTTCATCTCCTGCCCGGGATGGCAGTTCAGGTGCATCGGGACGTCGTCCGCCGCCGGCTCGACCGTCACGATGAAGGGGTCGATCTTCCGGTCGCGGAATCCCGCCGCCAGCGCCTCGTACTTATAGGCCTTCTGCCGTTCGACCGACACGCCCTTCCCGGCGCGGGTGATGAAATAGGCGTTCATCTTCGGCTCCTCGCCGAACATCAGCACGTCGAGGCTGATCCCGTAATGGCGGGATATGGTCTGCAGCACGTTCACCGAAAAATCGGCCTTGCCGCTCTCCATCTCCCTGTACTGCTCGACCGGGAGGTTGCAGCTCGCGGCCACCTCCTCCTGGGTCAGTTCGAGCGCTTCGCGCAGCCCGCGCAAACGGGTCGCAATCGACTGAATAGGGTCACACATTGTCTTTTCGTTTTAAATAATAAGGTCCGCGCCGCGGGTCCCGGACGAACAGGTAACAATCCGGAAGGCCGCCCGGACGGCTCCTGCGCATCGCACGGGCCGTTTTCACTGGATGCAGGCCGTAAATATACTAAAAACTCTTAAAAACCGCAACTTCACGCTCCGTTTCCGCTCCGCACCACCGGCCGCACCTATAATCTAATAGCGAAGCGTCTCACCGGGCGAGAGGGGCAGCCACCCCTCCCCGGCCGCGTTTTTCGCCGGATGCAAAAAAATCCGGTCCGGATTTTGTTTTTTCCCGCAGAAACCCTATATTTGTCCCCGACAACCGAACGAATGACGATTTTCAACCATATCCATCATCACCATCACCACTTTACCGAGGGGTAGGTCGATTATGTATATGTAAACAATTTTTTATAGCATACATGAAGCTCACCCCCTGCGGGTGGGCTTTTTCGTGTGCCGAACCGCAGGTGGGTGTCCGAAAGAAGAAAACAATCAAACACACACCGAATATGTTGCGAATAGCCATCCAGGCCAAGGGCCGACTGAATGAACAGAGCATCGACCTGCTTTCCGAAGCAGGCATCCGCGTTGCCGAGAGCAAACGCAAACTCATCTCCCGTGCGGAAGGGTTTCCGCTGGAAGTCCTCTACCTGCGCGACGACGACATCCCGCAGGCCGTCTCGATGGGCGTCGCCGACCTGGGGATCGTGGGGCTGAACGAGGTCGCCGAGAAGGGCTTTCCCGTCGAGCAGATCATGGACCTCGGATTCGGAGGCTGCCGTCTCTCGCTGGCCGTGCCCAAAACGACCGCCTACCAGGGCCTCGCGTTCTTCCGCGGCAAGCGCGTCGCCACCTCCTACCCCAACATCCTCGCCCGCTATTTCGCCGAGAAGGAGATCGAAGCCGAGATCCACACCATCGAAGGTTCCGTGGAGATCGCCCCGGCGGTAGGCATGGCCGACGGCATCTTCGACATCGTCTCCTCGGGCGGCACGCTCATCTCCAACGGGCTGGTCGAGGTCGAAAAGGTTCTCTTTTCCGAAGCGGTGCTCATCGCCAGCCCGGGACTCGACAGCGACAAACGCCGCGAAACGGAGCAGCTGACCTTCCGTTTCAACTCGATTCTCGACAGCCGCGGCATGAAATACGTGCTGATGAACCTCCCGAAGGAACGGCTCGACGACGCCATCCGGATACTCCCCGGCATGCGCAGCCCGACGGTGCTTCCGCTGGCGCAGGAGGGGTGGTGTTCGATCCACGCCGTCATCTCTCAAGACCAGCTCTGGGAACGCATCGAACGGCTCAAAGAGATCGGTGCCGAAGGCATCCTGATCCTGGCACTCGAAAACATGATCCGCTAAAATTCCGGAACCGTCATGGAAATTCTGAAAATCCACAACAATCCCGAACGCGCCGAGTGGGCTGCCCTCACCGAGCGCTTCACCCGGCAGGAGGAGGAGATCACGCGACAGGTGGCCGAAATCCTCGCCGACGTAAAATCCGGCGGCGACCGCTCGCTGCGCGAGATCACCCGCCGCGTCGAGGGACGCGATCCCGGGACGTTCGAGGTCCCGGCCGACGTGCGCGCCGAAGCCGCCGCACTCATCCCCGCCGCCCTGAAAGAGGCCCTCGCCACCGCGAAAACGAACATCGAGACCTTCCACCGCGCCCAACTGGCGCCCGAGGTCGACACCGAGACGATGCCGGGCATCCGGTGCGTGCAGCGCGCCGTGCCGATCCGCCGCGTGGGCCTTTACATCCCGGGCGGCAAGGCCCCGCTCTTCTCCACGGTGCTGATGCTGGCCGTCCCGGCCCGCGTCGCCGGCTGCGGGGAGGTCATCCTCTGCACCCCCGCGCATCCCGACGGCACGATAGCCCCCGAAATCCTCTATGCCGCCGACCTGTGCGGCGTCGACCGCATCTTCTCCGTCGGCGGGGCGCAGGCCGTGGCGGCCATGGCCTACGGCACGGAGAGCATCCCGCGCGTCGACAAGATTTTCGGTCCCGGCAACCGCTACGTCACCAAGGCCAAACAACTGGTCGGCGCCAACGACGTGGCCGTCGACCTGCCCGCCGGGCCCTCGGAGGTGCTGGTGCTGGCCGACGACGAAGCGTCGCCCGCCTTCGCCGCCGCCGACCTGCTGTCGCAGGCCGAACACGGGGGCGACAGCCAGGCGGTACTGGTCTGCCCGTCGGTGGAGTTCGCCCGCGACACCCAGCGGGCCGTCGGCGAGCAGCTGCTCCAGCTGCGCCGCGGCGACACCATCCGCGAGGCGCTGCGCCAGAGCCGCATCGTGGTCCTCGACAGCCGCGAGAAGATGATCGACTTCGCCAACGCCTACGCCCCCGAGCACCTGATCGTCTCGATGCGCGACGCGTGGGACGTCGCGGCGCAGATCACCGCCGCCGGGAGCGTCTTCATCGGAGCGTGGTCGCCCGAAAGCGCCGGGGACTACGCCTCGGGAACCAACCACACGCTGCCCACGGGCGGCTGGGCGCGGGCTTACAGCGGCGTGAACACCGACTCGTTCCTGCGCAAGATCACCTACCAGGAACTCTCGCGCAAGGGGCTTGCGGCCCTCTCCCCGACGATCATCGCCATGGCCGAGGCCGAAGGTCTCGGGGCGCACGCCGCCGCCGTGCGCATCCGCATGAAAGGAGGTGCGCTGTGAGACCGCTCGAAGAACTGGTGCGCCCCAACATCCGGGCGCTGAAACCCTACTCCACGGCCCGCGACGAATATTCCGGCGGGGAGATCACGACGTGGCTCGACGCCAACGAAAACCCCTACGACAACGGCGTCAACCGCTACCCCGACCCGCACCAGAAGGTCCTCAAACAGAAGATCGCCGCGCTGAAAGGCGTGCGCGGGGAGCAAATCTTCATCGGCAACGGCAGCGACGAGGCCATCGACCTCTGCTACCGCATCTTCTGCCGCCCGGGCGTGGACAACACCGTTTCGATCGCCCCGACCTACGGCATGTACCGCGTCGCCGCCGACGTCAACGACGTCGAGATGCGCGAGGTTCCGCTCGGTACGGACTTCTCGCTTCCGGTCGACGCCCTGCTGAACGCCGCCGACGAACACACCAAACTGCTGTGGCTCTGCTCCCCGAACAACCCCACGGGCAACGCCTTCCCGGCGGCCGGCATCGAGCGGCTCGTCCGCCGGTTCGACGGCATGGTCGTCCTCGACGAAGCCTACATCGACTTCGCCTCCGAGCCGGGATTCCTCGCGCGGCTCGGCGAATTTGAAAACCTCATCGTCCTGCAAACCCTCTCCAAAGCGTGGGGCATGGCGGGACTGCGCCTCGGACTGGCCTTCGCGTCGGCACCCGTCGCGGCCCTGTTCGCCCGCGTGAAATACCCCTACAACATCAACTGTCTGGCGCAGCAGGCGGTCGCCGAACGGCTCGCACAGGACGTCTCACCACAGGTGGCCCGACTGTGCGCCGAGCGCGAAAGGCTCCTCCCGGCCCTCGCCGTCTGCCCCGCGATCGAGCGGGTCTACCCCTCCGACGCCAATTTCATCCTGGTCCGCACGCCCCGGCCCGACCGCATGTACGACGCGCTGATCGCCGCCGGGGTCATCGTCCGCAACCGCTCGCGCATCCCGGGCTGCGAAGGATGCCTGCGCATCACCGTCGGAACCCCCGCGGAGAATGCCCGGATGCTCGAAACCGTCAAAAACTTCCGTTTATGAAAAAAGCCCTCTTCATCGACCGCGACGGCACGATCATCGCCGAACCCGCCGACGAACAGATCGACAGCCTCGAAAAACTCGCGTTCGTCCCCGGAGCAATCTCGGGCCTGAAAGCCCTCTCGGGCCTCGGCTTCGACCTCGTGCTGGCCACCAACCAGGACGGCCTCGGCACGGACTCCTTCCCCGAGGAGACCTTTTGGCCTGCGCATAACAAAATGCTCTCGACGCTGCGCGGCGAAGGCGTCGCGTTCGGCGACCAGCTGATCGACCGCACGTTCGAAGCCGACAACGCTCCCACGCGCAAGCCCCGAACGGGCATGTTCGGAAGCTACCTCAACGGGGAGTACGATCTGGCTGCGAGTTATGTCATCGGCGACCGCGCGACCGACGTCCTGCTGGCCCGCAACCTCGGGGCGCGGGGCATCCTGCTCGCTCCCGCCGCCGAAGGGCTGCGGATGCTGGAGGAAGCCGGCGCCGCCGACGCCTGTGCGCTGGTCACCGACTCATGGGCCGAGATCGCCGAGTTCATCCGCCGCGGCGAACGCCGGGCCGAAATCCGGCGCGAGACCCGCGAGACGCAGATCACCGTCCGCCTCGACCTCGACGGCCGCGGGGACTTCAACGGCAAAATCTCCACAGGCCTGCGTTTCCTCGACCACATGCTCGCGCAGATCGCCCACCACGGCGGCGTCGCGCTGGCCGTCGACGCGCGGGGCGATCTGGACATCGACGAACACCACACGATGGAGGACGTGGCCATCACCCTGGGCGAGGCCGTCGACCGCGCGCTGGGCGCGAAGGCCGGCATCGCCCGCTACGGCTTCGCCCTGCCGATGGACGACTGCCGGGCGCTGGTGCTGCTCGACTTCGGGGGCCGCATCGACTTCGAGTGGGAGGCCGAATTCCGCCGCGAGCGGGTCGGCGACGTGCCCACCGAAATGTTCCGCCACTTCTTCCACTCGTTCGCGTGCGCCGCACGGTGCAACCTCCAAATCTCGGCCCGCGGCGAGAACGACCACCACAAGGCCGAAGCCATCTTCAAGGCCTTCGCCCGCGCCCTGCGCATGGCCGTGGCGCACACCCCTTTCGATTACACCATCCCCAGCAGCAAAGGAGTCCTATGATAGCCGTCGTCGATTACGCCACGGGCAACCTGCGGTCGGTTGCCGACGCCCTGCACCGCGCAGGGGCCGAATTCACGCTCACGGCCGATCCCGCCCTGCTGCGCGGGGCCGACAAAGTGATCCTCCCGGGGGTCGGCGAGGCCTCGTCGGCCATGTCGCAGCTTCGCCGGCGGGGACTCGACACGGTGATCCCCTCGCTCACGCAGCCCGTCTTGGGCATCTGCATCGGCATGCAGCTGATGTGCCTTTCGAGCGAGGAGGGCGACGCCCGCTGCATGGGCATCTTCCCGGCGCGGGTCCTGCGGCTTCCGGCCGCGGCGGCCGACGGCACGCGCCTGAAGGTCCCCCACGTGGGCTGGGACACCATCTCCGGCCTCCGCACCCCGCTGTTCGACGGAATGGCCGAGGACACCTATGTATATTACGTCCACTCCTTCGCCGCCGAGCCTTGCGCCTCAACCGCCGCCACGACCGGCTACGGCCGCCCGTTCAGCGCAGCGCTCGCCCGCGATAACTTCTTCGGCACGCAGTTCCACCCCGAAAAGAGCGGTGCGGCGGGCGCGCGGATTTTACGGAATTTTCTAAACCTCTGACACCATGATCGAAATCATACCCGCAACGGACATTATAGACGGTGCGTGCGTGCGCCTCACCCAAGGCGACTACGCCAGCCGGAAGACCTACTACCGCGACCCGCTCGAAGCGGCGCTCCGCTTCGAAGAGGCGGGCATCCGCCGCCTGCACATGGTCGATCTCGACGGCGCGAAGGCCTCGGAACCGCGCAACCTGGCCGTGCTGGAACGCATCGCCGCACGGACCTCGCTCGAAGTGCAGTACGGCGGGGGCATCAAGAGCCGCCAGGCGCTTTTCGACGTCTTCGCCGCCGGAGCCCGCCGGGCCATCTGCGGCAGCCTCGCAGTCCGCCAGCCCGATCTTTTCGCCGCATGGCTCACGGAATTCGGTCCCGAGCGGCTGATCCTCGGCGCCGACATCCGCGACGGCGCGGTGGCCATCCAGGGCTGGCTGGAAAGCTCGGCCCTCACAGCGCCGCAGCTGATCGAACGCTTTCTCCCGCAGGGGCTTGCGCAGGTTATCTGCACCGATATTTCACGTGACGGCATGCTGTGCGGCCCTTCGGCGGCCTTCTATGCCGATCTGCAAAGTCGTTTCCCGGCCGTCGAAATCACCGTCAGCGGCGGCATCGCGTCGATGGCCGACATCGAAGAGCTCGACCGGCAGGGCCTGCGGAGCGTCATCGTCGGCAAAGCCCTCTACGAAGGGCGCATCACCCTCAAAGACCTCGCGCGATGCTTGCCAAACGCATAATCCCCTGCCTCGACATCCGCGACGGACAGACCGTCAAGGGCATCAACTTCGTGGGACTGCGCCAGGTCGGCGATCCCGTGGAGCTGGGTGCGAAATACGCCGCCGAAGGGGCCGACGAACTGGTCTACCTCGACATCAGCGCCTCGGAGGAGGGACGCCGCACCTTCACGGAGCTGGTCGCGCGCATCGCCGCGCGCATCGACATCCCGTTCACCGTCGGAGGCGGCATCTCGTCGGTCGACGACGCCTCCAGGCTGCTCGACGCCGGAGCCGACAAGATCACCCTTAACAGCGCCGCCGTGGCTAACCCCGCACTGATCGACGCTATCGCCGCCAGATACGGCTCGCAGTTCGTCGTCGCGGCCATCGACGCCCGGACCGTCGACGGCCGCTGGGTCGTCACGACCCACGGAGGCCGGCGCCCCACCCAGCGCGAACTCTTCGCCTGGGCCGCCGAGGCCGCCGACCGCGGCGCGGGCGAAATCCTCTTCACCTCGATGGACCACGACGGCACGAAGAACGGCTACCCGTGCGACACCTTCGCGCGGCTGGCGGAACTGCCCGTCCCGATCATCGCCTCGGGCGGCGCGGGCACGGCGGACCACATCGCCGACGTGCTGACCCTCGGCCGTGCCGACGCGGCGCTGGCCGCCAGCATCTTCCATTACAACGAGATTCCGATCCTCGTATTGAAGCGGGAGTTGAAGAAACGCAACATAAACGTCAGATTATAAAACCACTATGAAAATCGAAGGAAAACCGTTTTCGGCGTTCGACGCCGCAAAACTCCCCGGCGGACTCGTCCCCGCCGTCATTCAGGACGACCGCACCCTCCAGGTCCTCATGCTGGGCTACATGAACCGCGAAGCCTATGAAAAAAGCCTCGCCGAAGGCCGCGTCACGTTTTACAGCCGCTCGCGCCAGCGTCTCTGGACCAAGGGCGAGACCAGCGGCAACTGGCTCGACATCGTGTCGGTGGCCGCCGACTGCGACTGCGACACGCTGCTCATCCGCGTCATCCCCCACGGCCCGACCTGCCACACGGGGTCGAAAACCTGCTTCGGAGAGGCCGTGCCCGAAACCGAAGGTTTCATCCGCTACCTGCAAAGCGTCATCCGGGGACGTCACGCCGAGATGCCCGAAGGCTCCTACACCTCGAAGCTCTTCAACCGCGGCGTGAACAAGATCGCGCAGAAGGTCGGCGAGGAGGCTGTGGAGACCGTCATCGAGGCCGTGGCCCAGAACCGCGAGGCGATGATCTACGAGGCTTCGGACCTCGTCTACCACCTGCTCGTGCTGCTCGAAGCCACCGGATGCTCGATCGCCGACCTCGAAAAAGAGTTGGCGCGCAGGCACTCCTGACCCCTCCCGGAAGCGTTCCGACACCCGAAAAAGCCGCTTCTGGCGAAAGAATGTAACGAATTGTTTGCCTTTTTCGCCCGAAGCGCTTATTTTTGCAATCGAACACCGTCAGCATCAGCGTCAAAGACTGCATGAAAACCGTAATCACATCCGAATACGAAGCCCTGTTCCGCCAACATTTCCGGCTGGCGACGCTCTATGCCGAACGCATCGTCGGTTCGGCACACGAAGCCGAGGACATCGTGCAGGAGGTCTTCATCGCGCTGCTCGACGTCGATTTCAGCCAGATCCGCCAGAAGGAGAGCTATCTCTACCGCTGCGTGCGCAACGCGGCGCTCGACCACCTGCACGCCCGGATGAAGAACCGCTTCTACGACATCAACTCGAAGGAGACGGTGCGCCTGGCCGCCGAAGAGAACGCCCCCGGCGACGAACAGGCTATGATCGAGCAGATTGCGGCCATCTACCGCCGGATCGAGGCGCTGCCCGAACAGGGACGCCGCATCTTCAAGATGATCTGCATCGAGCACAAAAGCTACGTCGAGACGGCCCGCCTGCTTTCGCTCTCGCTCCACACCGTGAAGACCCACATGTCGCGCTCGTTCAAAGCCCTGCGCAAAATGTCGATGTTCTTCCTCACGCTTTTTTAGGTCCCGGACAGCCGGAGTCCGCCCCCCCCGAATCCGATTTTAATCCGACCCGATTTCGCCCCGCCGCACCGAAAGGACGAAATCCCGATTCCGCTTTTGTGTTACAATCCGTAACCCATCTGCAAATTTTTCACAAAAAAACGCCGGCATTGTATGTCCGGCGTTCGTTTTTTCGGTCTATTCCATAGGAAACGTTGTTTCCGGCCGCACCGACCAACCTGAAAACACGGAAAACGACATGAGTTTCGAAAACCAGATCAAAGAAATACTCAAAGCCCGCCTCGAGGGAACCGCCACCGAAGAGGAACTGGCGATCCTCCGGGAGTGGCTCGACCGCTCGCCGCAGAACCGGGAGTTGGCGGAACTGCTGGAGGAGTCGGCGGAGAACCTTCCGCTGCTGGGCCGGATATACGGCTACGACGAACAGCGCGTATGGGGCAACATCCGCAAGGCGGCCCGCAGGCGCCGGATGCGCATGCTGGCTGCCACGGCCCGGAAATACGCGGCGGTCGCCGCCGTGGCGGCGCTGCTGGCCGGCGGCGGCTGGTGGACGCTCGGCCGCCGGGCCGAACGGCTCGCACGGCAGGCTTACATCGAGCAGCTGACGCCCGGGGTACGGGGCGCCGTGCTGACCCTTTCGTCGGGCGAGAACGTCGCGCTCGAAGCGGGCGGGCGGCGGATGCTCGTCGAACAGGACGGCACGCGCCTCGAGATCGCCGGCGAGGAGCTGGCCTACCACAAGGTGGAGGCCGAGCAGGAGATTCCGATGACGAACACCGTCACCGTACCGCGCGGCAAGGAGTTCTCGCTCCGCCTCTCGGACGGCACGCAGGTATGGCTCAACTCCGAGTCGAGCCTCGTCTTCCCGGTCCGCTTCGGCGACGGGCCGCGCGAGGTAACCGTGACGGGCGAAGCCTACTTCGACGTGGCGCACGACGCCTCGCGGCGGTTCGTGGTCCACGCCGACACGGTTTCCGTAAGCGTCTACGGCACGGCGTTCAACATCTCGTCCTACGCCGACGAGGGCGCGATCGAGACCACGCTCGTGAGGGGCAGCGTCGAGGTGCGGAGCGGACACCGCCGCGCAATGCTCCAGCCGGGCCAGCAGGCCCGCGTGGGGCGCGAAGGGGCTATCTTCGACGTGCGGCAGGTCGCCGCCGAAGATTACGCCGCCTGGACCCGGGGACTGTTCACCTTCAACGACGAGACGATCGCCTCGATATGCCGCAAACTCTCGCGCTGGTACGGCGTGGAGATCGTCCCGCGGGGCGTCGACGCCGACAAGGTGCGCTACACGGGCGTCGTGAAACGCTACGAAACCTTTGCCGAAATGGCCCGTCTGCTGGCGCGCACCGATCAGATACGCGCCGATGTCGAGGAGGGGAAGATCGTGCTCTGCATCGACCGTGACGACGATTGATGCCGGTTAGTTGGGAAGCCGCCCGACGGGGCGGCATTCGTGTCACTTAAAACACAGCTATTATGAGGAAACTTTACCTATCAGTATCGCACCGAAGGCCATGGCTTGCCGTGTGCATGTGGCTGCTGGCGATTTCCGTCTGGGGCGCGCCCCGGCAGGCGACGGCGAGCGAAGCCTACCAGCAGCGCAGGGAACGCATCTCCGTATCGTTCCGCAACGCGTCGCTGGCCGAAGTTCTCCAACGGATCAAACAGCAGACGGGATATTACATCCTCTATAATAGCGACGCCGTGCGGGGAATCGGCGGCATCTCCTTCAGCAAGGCCGACGCCCCGGTGCGCGAAGTGCTCGACGAAGCGCTGCGCGGCACGCGGCTCGAATACTCGATCGACGACGACACGATCGTGATCCGTGGCCGAAGCGGGGGGGGGAACGCCTCCGCCCCGCAGAAAGCCCCGGACAAGGTCGTCAGCGGACGTGTGACGGACACGGCCGGCGCGCCGCTCGTGGGCGTGAACATCCTGATCCAGGGGACCGCCACGGGAGTCGTGTCGGGGTCCGACGGCGGATTCTCGATCCGCATGCCCGAGGGCCGCGACAACCTGATCTTCTCCCACATCGGCTACGTCTCGCAAACGCTTCCCTCGGCACAGACCAGACTGGTCAGGCTGGTGCAGGACGAACAGGAGATCGAAAACGTCGTGGTGACCGGCATCTTCACCCGCAAGAAGGAGAGCTACACGGGTTCGGCCACGACCATCACGTCGGGCCAGCTGGCCCGCGTGAGTAACCGCAACGTCTTCGAGAGCCTGAAAAACATCGAGCCATCGCTCTACATCATGGACAACACGCTGATGGGCTCCGACCCCAACACGCTGCCGGACATGCAGCTGCGCGGTATCACCACCTTCCCCTCGGAATCCACGGGCGTCAATATCAAGGGCAACTACCAGAACCGCCCCAACCAGCCGCTGTTCATCCTCGACGGGTTCGAAACCACGGCCGAGAAGGTGATGGACATGGACATGACCCGTATCGAGAGCATCACCATCCTCAAGGACGCCGCGGCCAAGGCGCTCTACGGCTCGAAGGCCGCCAACGGCGTCATCGTCATCGAGACCAAACGCCTGGCCGGCAATCAGGAGCTGGTGACCTACACCGGAAGCATCGAGGTGTCGATGCCCGACCTGACGAGCTACAACCTCTGCAACGCCTGGGAGAAGCTCGAGGCCGAGCGCATCGAGGGCGTCTACACCTCGGCGAATCCCCAGACGCAGGTGGATCTCACCAAACGCTACAACGCACTCAAAGCGCAGGTGCTCGGCGGACTGGACACCTACTGGCTCGCAAAACCCCTGCGCACGGGCGTCGGCCACAAACACACCCTCTCGGTCGAACTGGGCGACAGCCGCAAGCTGCGGGCGATGATCGACTTCTCGTACAACAACGTGGCGGGCGTGATGAAGGGTTCGGAGCGCACGGTGCTCTCGGGCGACGTGAACGTTTCGTACCGCAAGAAAAACTTCCTGTTCCGCAACATATTGAGCGTCAGCAACACCAGGAGCGACAACTCGCCGTGGGGCGATTTCGGGGACTACGCCCGGATGAATCCTTACTGGAGCGCCGTCGATCCCCAGACGGGCCAGATCGCCCGCTGGGCCTACGACGAAGTGGCCAACCCGATGTACGACGCCACGCTCGGAACGCTCGACCGCGAGACCTACACCAGCGTGACGGACAACTTCTACGCCGAATGGCAGGCCACCGAGGCGCTGAAACTCACCGCCCGCCTCGGCATCGCCGTAAAGCGCAGCGACGCCGACGAATTCTATCCGGCCAAGCATTCGAAATTCGCCACCTCGGCCTACGAAAGCACGAGCATGCAGCTGCGCAAAGGCTCCTACCAGCTCGACAACGGCAAGAGCAGCGACATTTCGGGCGAAATCTACGCCAACTACGCCAAAAACTGGGGCAGACACTACCTCTACGTCAACGCCGGCGGCCGGATCGCCGAAAACACGTACAGCGCCTACCAGCACTACGCCGAGGGATTCCCCAACAGCCAGACGGCCGACATCACCTTCGCCCGGCAGTACGCCCAGGACAAAAAGCCCGTCGGCATCTCGTCGATCACGCGCGAAATCAGTTTCCTGGGAACCGCGTCGTACAGCTACGACGACCGTTACAACGTCGACCTCACGTTCCGCGAAAGCGCCTCGTCGCTCTACGGCGCCGACAACCGCTGGTCGTCGGCATGGAGCGCCAGCGTGGCGTGGAACCTCCACAACGAACCCTTCCTGCGCGATCAGGACGTTTTGAAACAATTCAAGATCCGCGCCTCGGCCGGACTGACGGGCAACCAGAACTACGACACCAACGAAGTGCTGGCCACCTATCTCTACTACACCGGGGCCACCTACCACGGACAGACGGGCGCCTACCTCTCGAAGATGCCCAACCCCGCCCTCAAATGGGAACAGCGCATGGACTACAACGTGGGCGCCGACATTACGATCCACCGCGCAACGATCGCCTTCGACTACTACAACTCGGTGACCGAGAACATGCTCACCGACGTGGCAATCCCCATCTCCACGGGTTTCGACACCGTGAAGGACAACCTGGGCAAGGTCCGCAACCGCGGCATCGAGGCCAAATTGAGCTATACGCTCTGGCAGGGCAAACAGGTTTTTTTCAGCCTCTTCGGCTCGATCGCCTACAACAAGAACACCATCATCAGCCTCTCCGAAAGCCTCAAGACCTATAACGAAAAGATGATGGCCCAGGCGCAGGACAAGGGCAACTCGACGCCCGTGCTGATCTACCAGGACGGAATGCCGATGAACGCCATCTGGGCCGTGCCGTCGCTGGGCATCGACCCCACCACGGGCCAGGAAATCTACGTCAGGAAGGACGGCTCGCTGACCTACGAATACGACGCGCAGGATCAGGTCGTAGCCGGCATCAGCGACCCCAAGTACCGCGGCAACTTCGGCTTCGCGGCCGAGTACAAGGGCTTCGGGTTAAGCGCCACCTGCACCTTCCTCGGCGGCGGACAGAGGTACAACACCACGCTGGTCAACAAGGTCGAGAACGTCGACATCCACTACAACGTCGACCGCCGCGTGCTCTACGGCCGCTGGCAGACTCCGGGTCAGAACGCCATGTTCAAGAAACTGGGCTCCTACACCGACGAAAACGGCAAGCAGCACGACGAAAAGACCCGAGCCACGACGCGCTTCGTGCAGGACAACGACGAACTGACATTCTCGTCGCTGAGCCTCTACTACGAGTTCAACCCGCGGCTGATCAGCAAAATCCGCCTCAAGCGGCTCAAACTGGCCTTTTACATGAACAACATCGCCACGCTCTCGTCGATCCGCATCGAACGCGGCACGACCTATCCCTTCGCACGAAGCATGTCGTTCCAGCTGACCGGAACCTTCTAACGCAAACCACCGAAGCCATGAAAAACAGCATCAAATACCTCCTTCTGTCCGCCGCAGCCCTCGCAGCCGTTTCGTGCGAGAACTGGCTCGACGTGACACCCCCGTCGGAAATCCGCGCCGAGGACCACTACTCCTCGGCCGAAGGTTTCCAGCAGACGCTCATCGGCTGCTACCTCGCCATGGGCGAAGCCGACCTCTACGGCGAGAACCTGACGTGGCACATGATCGAAATGCTGGGACGCCAGTACGACGCCCGCAAGAACGCCGCCGCGGACGACTACGACCTCGACCGGTACAACTACAAAACCACGAAATCCACGGCCGTGATCGAAAAGGTCTGGGAGAAATCCTACTCGGTGATCACCAACGCCAACGACGCCCTCGACTACATCGACCGCAGGAAGGACGAACTCGACACAATCAACTACCGCATCATCAAGGGCGAGCTGCTCGCCGTGAGGGCCTACGTCCATTTCGACCTGATGCGCCTGTTCGGGTGCAGCGACCTGGCCGGACGCACCGACCTGGAGAGCCGTCACACGATCCCCTACCTGACGAGCGTCGACAAGGACGCGGCGCCGCAGCTGACCTACGCCGAGACGCTCCGCCGCATGATCGCCGACCTCACGGAGGCCGCGCGCCTGCTGGAGATCGACCCCGTCCGGGCCAGGTATCCCGAGAGCATCTATACCGAAGCCAACGTCGACAAATTCTACGATTACCGCCAGATGCACCTGAACTACTTCGCCGTCAAGGCCCTGCTGGCGCGCGTCTGCATGTGGGAAGGCAGCGACGAGAACAGGCACACCGCACTGCAGGCCGCCCTCGAAGTGATCGGCGACCCGGCATCGGTCGGAATCGCCGGCGGGCTGACGCTGCGCACGTTCACCGACGCGGCCAAGGCCCCCACGACCGAGATGTGTTTCCCGAGCGAGCATATCTTCGCGCTCGGCGTCACGGACATGGCCAGGAAAATCGCAGGCAACCTCAACCGCGAATACAATTCGAACGACCGCCAGTACTACACGCTGTGCATCAAGAACTCGATTGCCGACGATCTTTTCGAAATCAAGGGCGCCGGCATCTCCGACTGCCGCTACAAACAGCTCTACCACAACACCGACTACTGGCCCGAGGGGACCAAGACCCCTTCGAAGCTCTATCAGCAGACCTCGACGGGCGCCGATTACCTCTACAAGGACCTGATGCCGCTGATCCGCCTGCCGGAGATGTACTACATCGCCGCCGAGTGCCGCATCTCCGGTCCGGACAAGGACCTCGGCGAAGCCCGCAGCCTGTTGCAGGAGGTGCGCAAGGCCCGCGCGGTCTACGACGAACTGGATGCGAACCTCGACGAGGCGGGCCTGATGGCCCAGCTCGAAAAGGAGTACCGCAAGGAGTTCATCTGCGAAGGCGTGGTCTTCTATTTCTACAAACGGCTGGGCTACGAGAAGCTGCCCCGCCAGAGCGACGTGATGAGCGGCAGCAAGGTCATCGACGACGCCGTCTACATGCTGCCCTACCCCGATTTCGAAATACAGTCGGGACGCGTACAGTAAGTCGAACGATTAATTGTTGAGAAGAATGAAAAAACTGATCTGCATACTGCTGGCCGCGGCGACGACGGCCGGCTGCGAAAAGGACGACCCGACACGCTACGACATGTCGCAGGGAAGGGTCTGCTTCCCGGGAGCCGCACCCAACGAAACGGCCGAATATCCCGGATACTCGAATTCCGACAGCACGTTCTACGCCTCGATGACCTTCAAGCAGCAGCCCGAAGGGGCCGCCGAGGCAGTGATCGAGGTCCCGGTGAAACTCATCGGCGGGGCCTCCGGCTCCGACCGGCAAATCGGCGTCCGCGTCCTCGAAGAGGGAACCACGGCACAGCCCGGGCAATACGAAATCCTCGGCGCGGAGGTTCCGGCCGGGAAAACCTACGGCGCCATCCGCATCGAGGTCGCCAAATCGGCCGACCTGGACACACAGCAGCGCGAACTGACACTCTGCCTGACCGATTCGCCCGACCTCCGGGTGGGACCGGACCGCTACCTGAAAGCCAACGTCTCGTGGCACAACATGCTGCCGCGGCCCACGACGAACAAGCAGTGGTCCACCTACAACGCCTTCATCGAATCGGAGATCGCATCGGGCAACTCGTCGCCGGACGCCTACAGCCAGGCGGGCCACCAACTGCTGCTGGACATCTTCGGCTGGGAGGTGTTCCCCGACTGGGGACCCGATTACAGCTACTACATCGACGCCTGGCGCGCCAGGGCGCAGGCCTGGTACGACGAATGGAAGGCCGCCAACCCCGGCCGAAAGCGCATCCACGAATCAGGCTCCATGAAGGGCCGGGAGGTAACGATCCGCACCAAGTAAACAACCAACGACCATGAGAAAACACACCCTATATCTGTTGCTGGCAGGCTGGGGCCTGCTCGCCGCGTCGTGCTACGACGACAAAAGCACGTTGCAGACCACCCATATCCCGCCCGTGGAGATCGAAGTGCCGGAAGCCATCGCCTCGCAGCTGACGGTGGTGCACAACGCGCGGCTCGACATCACGGGCATCCGCATCACCAAAGACGGCAGGGAGAATCCCGAGGAACTCGCCTACGAATGGACGGTGAGCCAGACCGACAACGACTCGGAGGCGATTTCGCTCGCCACGACGCGCGAGTTCCACGAAGTGATCGACCTGCCGATCTCCTCGAAGGGCTACCTGTTCCTGCTGACGGTCACCGACACCGCCCACGACCTGAAGTACCAGTACAAGTGGACGCTCATCGTGACGGCCCAATACAACGAAGGGCTTGTGGTGGCCTACACCAAGGACGGAACCACCTCGGACCTGGGACTGATCATGCACCCGCAGCTGACCGAGACCTACTCGGGTGCGGAGCAGGGAACCGTCGAAAAGGAGCTGGTCAGCCGGCGCAACGGCGGTCCGTTCCCGTCGGCGGTCACCCACATGCTCTACACCTACGACAAAACCGACAAGAAAAACATCCTCTGGGTGTCGACCGGCGACGACCTGATGCGCGTGGAGACCGACTATTACGAAATCCTGGGCCACAAGGAGGAGGCGTTCGTCTACCTGCCCGGAAAGCTCGACGTCCGGAGCCTGCTCAACACCTACCAGTGCACGATGATCCTCAACGACGGCGACATCTACGAAACGCTGCTCAGCCGCGGACGCATCTCGACGCCCGTCAGCGGGACCGAGACCATGACCGTCGACAACGGCGTCGTTTCGGCCCACTCGGCCCCGGGCAGCGCCCGCAGACCCAGCACGATCTTCTACGACCGGGAACAGGGCAAGTTCTGCTACGGCTACAACCAGACGTTCTATGCCTGCGGCAGCGTGGCCTCGTCGCCCTTCGACCCGGGGAACGCCCCCGGCCTGCGGTGCATCGCGGGCGGCATCAGCATCGACAACGCCACCCATACCCTGCTGATGCAGAAAGCCGACGGCAACCATGCGCTCTACACCTTCGGCAACTACTCCGCTCCGGCCGGCGCACCCACCGCCAAGCTGATCTACGAAATCCCCGCGGAGGCCAACGCCGTCATCGCCGAAGCCGTGAGCTTCGTCTTCTCGCGCCTCGACCCGATCCTCTACATCGCCACCCGCAGCGCCGTCTACAAGGTGATCTTCACGACGGGCAGCGTCAATTTCGACCCGGCGCCCGTCTTCACAGCCCCGGCGGGCGAGCACATCACCCAGGCCCGCCTCTACGTGCAGGGCTACTACGCCATGGAGAACTACGACGGTTCGTCGACCCTTCCAAGCAACGCCTCGCTGGCATGGAGCAGCCGCGCGGTGACGGTGGTCACCTCGAAGGACGACATGAACGACAAGATACACGTCGTGCCGCAGGTCAACTTCGGCAGCGGACAGCTCGACCAGCCGAACGCGCTGGTGTTCGACGGATTCGGCAAGATCCTCGACTTCACCGTCGCCGGGCTTTACAAGTAGCCGGCGCCGGACCCGAAACACAACCGATGCCGCAGATGTTTTTAGAGCGTCTGCGGCATTTTTTTACTTTTTTTGTTATATTTGCCCCGGTTTCACGCCCGAAAAGCGACTGAAACCGCTCGAAACAAAAAAGCATCAGGACGGACCCGACAAATGCACAGCGAATCCAAACGGTATGATTTCGAACGGCTCTACATCGACTGCCAACCCCGGCTGACGGCCTACGCGCTGCGGTTCGTCAACAACCCCATCGAGGCGCAGGACCTGGTTCACGACTGCTTCATGGCGCTGTGGGACCGGCAGGCTCCCCTCGACACCGAAGAAGCCCGCATGCTGCTGTTCGCCATGACCCGCAACCGCTGTCTCAACTACCTGAAGCACAAAAGCATCGTCGACAAATATACGGTCAGCTACCTGGCCCGGGCGAAAGTCGGGGAGGAGCGTCTTTACAACTACGATTTCTCCTTCGCCGAGAACGGGCATCCCTACCTGTACCAGGAGTTGGAACAGCAGATACAGCGCATCATGGATTCGCTGCCCGAACGCTGCCGCGAAGTGTTTCTCCTCTCCCGGTTCCAGGGGTTGAAGAACCGGGAAATCGCCGAACGGCTCCACATCTCCCTGCATACGGTCGAACGGCACATCCAGCGCGCCCTGCGCATCTTCGCCGAGGCACTCGAACGCGAACAATCCGTTTACCTGCAAATACTGATCCTCGCCTGGCTGATGAACCAGCCGTCCTGAAGCCTTCCAGGCGCGAATTTCAAAAAATATGCGGATTTTTTCCGGAACCGGGGGGGGGTAAAATCCGCCCCGGTTGTTGTATTTATGTATGCGTACAACAACCGCCCCCATGAACGAAAGCCTGAAAGAACTCGCCGTCCGCTATTTCGAAGGACACATCGCCCCCGAAGAAGAGTGCGAACTCTTCGGATTCCTCGCCGCCTCGCCGGAAAACGCCGCCCGGATGCGCGAATGGGAACAGGAGTGGAAACAACGGCACATGCCGCCGGCCGACGTACTCCGTTCGCTCGCCCTGCTCAACGAGAAAATAGAACGGCGCGAAAACCGAATCCGTACCCGCCGCCGCTGGCTTCGGTTCTCGGCCGCAGCAGCCGTACTCATCCTGGTCTCGACCTTCACCACCCGGTATTTCATACACACCGAAGCCCCCGTGCAGCTGTTCTCCGTACAGGCTCCCCAGGGAACCAACAGCCGCATATCGCTGCCCGACGGCAGCCAGGTGTGGCTCAACGCCGGATCGACCCTGAGCTACCGGTCGGATTTCAACCATTCGTCACGCGACATCGGCCTTTCGGGCGAAGCCTACTTCGAGGTGGCCCGCAACGCCGACCTCCCCTTCCGGGTGCAGGCCCGGGGCTGCACGTTCACCGTACTGGGCACTAAATTCAACATCTCGGCCTACGACGACGATCCCGACGTGCTGGCCGCGCTGATGGAAGGTTCGCTGCAATTCGAATCGTCACGCAGCGCGGAAACGATGGTTCCGGGCGACCTGATCACCTACGACTGCCGGACGATGGAGGCGTCGCGCAGACAGGTCGACACCGACCAGTTCCGCAGCTGGATCGACGGCATCATCCGCTACGACGCGATCTCCCTCCCGGCCCTGCTCCGGCGGCTCGCCCGCGAGTACGACGTGAAGATCGAACTCTGCACCGACGCGTTCGACGACAAGACCTTCCGCATATCGCTCACCGAGGCGCAGGACATCGAATCGATCATGAGCGGGCTGTGCGACATCCTGCCGATCAGCGTCAGACACGACACCTGCGGCTACCGCGTCGACAGCCGCCCCCGAAAAACCAAACCCTGAAAAACTTCTTTCCAAACAAACCTAAATCTTAAAACCTATGCATGTAAATCTCCTATTCAAGAAGATTGCAGCGTTGATCCCGTGCCTGCTGCTGGCAGCCGCACTCAACGCGCAAACCGTCACCAAAGCCTTCCGGAGCGTTCCGCTGAAAACGGTGCTGGAGGAGGTGGAGCGGCAAACCGGCTACTCGATCCTCTTCGAGAACGAGGACGTCGACGTCAGCAGTCCGGTCACGGCGACATTCAAGGACGCAACGCTCCGGACCGTCCTCGACACGGTGCTCGACAAATCGCTGCGCTATACCGTTAAAGGGGGGGGGAAACTGGTCACCATCTCCCGGCGTTCGCCGGTCTCCGCTCCGGCGGCCCCGAACGGGGAGATGACCGTCTCCGGTACGGTCATCTCCTCGGCCGACAACCAGCCCATCGTCGGGGCCAACATCTACGTTGAAGGCACGAACGTCGGCACGACCACCGACGCCGGCGGCAACTACAAGCTGACCGTGCCCGCTTCGGCCAAGACGGTCACCGTTTCGTTCCTGGGCTACGACACCAAGAAAATCTCCGTCCGGGACATCCATCTCTTCAAACTCATCACGCTGGCCGACGCTTCGAACAAACTCGAAGACGTGGTGGTGGTCGGCTTCGGCGTGCAGAAGAAGGAGTCGCTCGTGGGCGCCGTGCAGTCGGTCAAGCCGAGCGACCTGCAAACCTCGTCGAGCAACCTCTCGACCTCGTTCAGCGGCAAGATTGCCGGCGTGATCGCCGTGCAGAAATCGGGCGAGCCGGGCGCCGACGGCGCAAGCTTCTGGATCCGCGGAATCTCGACCTTCGGATCGGGACAGTCGCCGCTGCTGATCCTCGACGGCGTGGAGATCACCAACCAGATGCTCAACAACATCCCGCCCGAAACCATCGAGTCGTTCTCGGTGCTCAAGGACGCCACGGCCACGGCCCTCTACGGTTCGCGCGGAGCCAACGGCGTGATGATCATCACCACGAAAAACGGCCGCGACTCGGAGAAAATGACCATCAACCTGCGCGCCGAGTTCGGCGCCTCGGCCCCGACCCGCGTTCCGAAGGTCGCCGACGGCATCACCTACATGGAGACCTTCAACGAGGCCCGCACCACGCGCGGCGAGAAACCCTATTACAGCAACGAGAAGATCCTGGGAACCAAACTGGGACTCGATCCTTACGTCTACCCCAACGTCGACTGGTACGACATGCTGTTCAAGGACTGCACCTTCAACCAGAACTTCAACTTCAACATGACGGGCGGCGCCAAGAAGATCGACTACTTCCTCAACGCCTCGGTCTACAACGAGAACGGCATCATGCGCAAGCCCGAAGCCTCGAAATTCGACACCAACATCAACGCCCAGAAATACCTGTTCCAGGCCAATGTCTCGGCCGACGCCACCAAGACCACCCGCGTGTCGCTGAAGATGAACACCCAGCTGCACTACCGCCACGCCCCGATCCAGAGCGTCTCGGACCTCTTCGCCTACGCCATGACCGGCATGCCCTGCGAATTCCCCGCGACGCTGCCCGGCGAGGAATCGGACACGTTCGTGCGCTTCGGAACCAACAACGCCTGGAACAGCGGCTTCTTCACCAACCCCTACGCCCAGCTGTGCCGCGGCTACGGCGACCAGTTCCGCGGCCACTTCACCTCGGCGCTGACCGTCAACCAGAACCTCGACTTCATCACCAAGGGCCTGAGCGCAACGGGCATGGCGACCTTCTACAACCGCGTCTACTCGGCCGTCTACCGCTCGTTCACGCCGTTCATGTACCAGCTGACCGACTACGATGTCGACGAGGCGGGCAATTACAGCTACACCAGCAACTCGACCAACACGGGAACCACCTACCTGGGCACGACGCGCGGCAAGGACGGTTACCGCGAGCTGGCGTTCCAGGCAAAGATCGACTACACCCGCACGTTCGGCAAACACGACGTGGGAGCGACGATCGTCTACCTGCAGAAGGAGCGTAACATGAACATCTCGGACGAGCAGGAGTACGCCGCGCTGCCCTACCGCCAGCAGGGACTCGCCGGGCGCGTCACCTACGGATTCGACAAACGCTACCTGTTCGAAGCCAACTTCGGCTACAACGGTTCGGAAAATTTCGCCGCAGGCAAACGTTTCGGATTCTTCCCGTCGGTGGCCGTGGGCTGGGTGGTTTCGAACGAGCCGTTCTGGAAGGGTATCAAGGAGCAGGTCAGCCTGTTCAAACTCCGCGCCTCGTACGGACTGGTCGGCAACGACGTGATTTCGTCGGATTACAGCGACCGCTTCCCCTACCTCACGACCGTCGACATGAGACAGGGCTACGACGTCTATATCGGCAACAACTTCGAGCGTAAGTACGGTCCCATCCTCTCCGTCTACGGCAACCCCAACGCCACGTGGGAGGAGAGCCGCAAACTCGACATCGGCGTGGAGATCGGCCTGTTCGACAGCCTGAACATCATCTTCGACTGGTTCAAGGAGAAGCGCTCGGGAATCTTCATGCAGCGCACGTCGCTGCCTTCGACCTTCGGCATGTCGGGCATCACGCCGTGGGCCAACATCGGCAAGGTCGACAACCACGGTGTCGACATATCGGTCGACTACAACAAGGCCTTCTCGAAGGACCTGATCCTCTCGCTCCGCGGAACGTTCACCTACGCCCACAACGAGATCGTGGAAATGGACGAACCCAAATACAAATGGGCCTACCAGTACAAGGCCGGACACCCGATCAACTCGATCCAATGCCTGATCGCCGACGGGCTGTTCCGCGACGAGGAGGACATCGCCTCGTCGCCCTCGCAGGACATCTACGCCACGACCTACCCCATCCGCCCGGGCGACGTGAAATACCGCGACCTGAACGATGACAAGATCATCGACGACAACGACATGTGCTGGACGGGCAACCCGACCGTCCCGGAGATCATCTACGGATTCGGCTTTTCGCTCAAATACAAGGGATTCGACTGCTCGGCCTTCTTCCAGGGACAGGGCAAGGTGTCGATCATCATGTACAACTACCACCCCTTCGCGACAGCCGCGACGCCCGGTTCGGGACTGATGCAGTGGATCGCCGACGAACACTGGAGCGAGGACGACCCCAATCCCAAGGCTCTCTACCCGCGCCTGTCGCCGCTGTGGAACAACAACAACACCAAGGCCAGCACGCTCTACGTGCGCAACGGCAAGATGCTGCGCCTGAAGACCGCCGAGATCGGCTACACCTACAAGAAAATGCGCGTCTACGTCTCGGGAACCAACCTGCTGACCTTCGCCCCGTTCAAGTACTGGGACCCCGAGAAGGGTTCGGGCAACGGCCTGGGATACCCGCTCCAGCGGACGTACAACCTCGGATTCCAGTTCAATTTCTAACCCAACACACAGCAAAAGACCATGAAAAAGATAATCTTCGCACTTTCACTGCTGCTGCTATGCTCCTGCTCCTACCTCGACGTCGTGCCCGAAGGCAAAGCCACCGAAGAGGACATCTGGAAAACGGAGGAGCAGGCCGAGAACTACCGCTACTACATGCAGACCTACATGCCCAATCTGATCGGGTACGACTGGTCGCCCGACCAGTTCGCCGGCGACGACTTCATCACCGGAGCCCGCGGCACGACCTACTATTTTTCGAGCAAGAGCCTGCTCTACGGCGAGGAGAACGCCAACCTGACCTATTTCGGCCGCTGGGCCCCGAACTGCACCAGCGGCGGCACGAACTACGATATCTACCGCGGCATCCGCTACTGTTTCTACCTGCTGGACAACATCTACAAAGTTCCCGCAGTCTCGCAGGAAAACGCCGACCGTTACGCGGGCGAGGCGTGGTTCCTCGTAGGATATTACCACCAGTGCCTGCTCGAATACTACGGACCGATCGTACTGGTCAAGAAGTTCATCCCCATCGACGCGCCCGAATCGGAGATCCTCACTCCGCGGACGCCTTACGACGAGTGCGTGAAGTACATCGCCGAGTGTTACGACAGGGCTGCCGGGCTGCTGCCCGACGTGGTCGGCGAGTCCGAACTGGGTCTTCCCACGAAAATGGCCGCGCTCAGCTACAAGGCCCGCCTGCTGCTCTACGCCGCCTCGCCGCTGGTCAACGGCAACGCCGACTACATCGGATTCAACAACCCCGACGGCACGCCCCTGATGAACACGACCTACGACCCGGAGAAGTGGAAGCGGGCGCTGGACGCGGCAGCGGCGGCGATCGCTCTGGCGGACGAGATCAATCCCGACACGAACAAGCCGAAATACGATCTCTACGCCTCGGCCGATTCGAGCCTGCCCGACGACGAACGCGGCCGCAAGAACTACCACGACGCCTTCGTCGAAGAGACCTGGAACGGAGCCGAATTCATCCTGGCCAAAGGCGCGCAGAGCGGCATCCAGGCCTTGCAGCGTTACGGCGGACCGCGCTCGATCAAGGGCAACATGTCGAAAGGCTGGAAAACGACCCTCGTGCCGACGATGGAGGCCGTCGAGATGTACTACACCAAGAACGGGCTGCCGCTCGACGTCGACCCGCTGACCAAGGACGAAGACCTCTACAGCGTCGCCCCGGGCGACAACACCGCCCGCCTGCACCGCAACCGCGAACCCCGCTTCTACGCCTCGATCGGTTTCGACCGCGGCACGTTCGAGGTCGACGACAAGATCCTCACGCTCCAGCTCCGCGGCGGCGAACTGCACGGCTCGACGCTCAAGGAGACCGACGAATACCAGAGCTGCACGGGCTACCTCTGCCAGAAATGGATTCACAAATCGAGCTCCTACAACCAGTCGAAGAACTCCTACAACTACCGCAAATACGCCTATCCCTACCTGCGGCTTCCGGAGCTGTTCTACAACTACGCCGAAGCGGACTTCGAATACAACGGGTCGCTGAGCAGCCAGAGCCTCGAATACCTCAACCGGGTGCGCAAACGCTGCGGACTGCCCCGCTTCCAGGATTCGTGGGCGCTGGTGGGCGGCATCCCCTCGGGCAAGGAACTGCGCAAGGTGCTGCACCAGGAGCGTTCGATCGAATTTCTGTTCGAAGGACGCCGTTTCCACGACCTGCGCCGCTGGAAGGAGGCTCCCGAGGTGATGAACAAGGAACCCCGCTCGTGGAACCGCGACGGAAAGACCCAGGAGGATTTCTACCAGGTGATCCCGGCCAACCAGGGAGGCCGCGTCCGCGTCTTCGAAGCGCCGAAGAGCTACTGGCTGGCCATTCCCGTGAGCCAGATCAACAAGAACCCCAACCTGGTGCAGAACCCGGGCTATTAATCGATTGTCACACGCCAAACAACAAGATAAAGAGATGAAAAAACTGCTCTGTTCAATACTCGTCGGCCTGGCCGCACTGTCCGTAACGGGATGCGACGACGACGAAACGAAACGCCCCGATTTCGCCGTATCGACGGCCCAATGGACCTTCTCCCAACAGGAAGGCATGCAGCGCATGATCGTATCGGCCCCCGGCGCATGGACGCTGACCGGGATTCCCGGCTGGATGACCGTGACGCCCGCGGAGGCGGCCGGTCCCCGCGAGATCACGATGACCTACACGACCAACGAAACGGGCGCTCCGCGCAAAGCCACGCTGACCGTCACCTGCGGGGACGAAACACGCACCATCGGCGTGGAGCAGGAAGCTGCCGTTCCGGAACCTGCGGCCGCCAGACTCCGCATGTAACCGCCCGGCGCGGCCCGTAACCAGGAAAATGTCACAAATTTATATCACTGTGACATTTTTTTATGCTTTCGGCGTTCGTTTGCTGCGTTAAAATAATTACTTTTGTAAAAATTCACGAAAGCATTCGGAATCCCCTTCCTTTGCAAAACGAAACTTCCCGTTTTGTAAAGGAAACGAACCGGGTGATTTTCGTACGCGACAACCGCCAACCAAGAAACCTCTAATATTGAACTCATGAAACCGAACCCAAGCCGTAACCTGTTCCGCACCCTGTTCGGGGCGGGACTCCTCGCAGCCAGCCTCTGCTCCTGCTGCCCCAAGCACAACACCCTCACCCAGGCCGAAATCGCCGACGGCTGGCAGCTGCTCTTCGACGGCAAAAGCCTCGACCAATGGAAAGACTTCAACGGAGACTCGCTGACGATGCCCTGGCACGTCGTGGACGGCTGCATCCAGGCCAAAGGCGACGGCAGCGACCTGTCGGGATACATCGTCACCAAAAAGCAGTATGAGAACTTCATCCTCGACTGGGACTGGAAGCTCTCCTACGGCGGCAACAGCGGCATGCTCTACCACGTGGTCGAGAATCCCTATTTCAAGGTTCCCTACGTCACCGGGCCGGAGTACCAGCTGATCGACAACGAAGGCTGGGAGGCGACCAACGCCCCGACCCGGCTCGAAGAGTGGCAGAAGCTGGGCGTGGACTACGCCATGCACCTGCCGAATGCTGATTCGCTGTTCGTGAATCCGCAGGGGGAGTGGAACTCGTCGCGCATCGTGTGCGACAACGGCCACGTGGAGCATTGGCTCAACGGCCGCAAGATCCTCGAATTCGAAGCCTGGACCGACGACTGGTTCGCCCGCAAGAACAGCGGCAAGTGGGAGACGGCTCCCGAATACGGACTGGCGCACCGCGGCGTGCTGTGCCTCCAGGACCACGGCTACCCCGCCTCGTTCCGCAACCTGAAAATCAAGGAACTGCCCCGCAAGGCCGGCCGCGAGGCCGAACTCTTCAACGGCCGCGACCTCTCGGGATGGGAAGCCTACGGAACCGAGAAATGGTATGTCGACAAGGACGGCCTGCTGGTCTGCGAGAGCGGTCCCGACAAGAAATACGGCTACCTCGCCACGCGCGAATACTACGATGATTTCGACCTGACGGTGGAGTTCAAGCAGCTGGCCAACGGCAACTCGGGCGTCTTCTTCCGCTCGTTCGTCGAGCCGCCCGTGAAGGTCCACGGCTGGCAGTGCGAAGTGGCTCCGAAGAACCACGACACGGCGGGCATCTACGAGTCCTACGGCCGCGGCTGGCTGGCGAAGATTCCCGACGAGAAGGAGTCGATCCTCAAGGAGGGCCAGTGGAACACGTTGCGGCTCAAGGTCCAGGGCGACCGCGTGCAGACGTGGCTCAACGGCGAAGAGATGGTGGACCTCACCGACGCCAAAATCGGAGCGGCGCAGGGACGCATCGCCCTGCAGATTCACGACGGCGGCGGCATCAAGGTGCTCTGGCGCAACCTCCGGCTGACGACCCTGTAAACAAACGGCGGTTCCCCCTTCCGGACGGAACCGCTTTTTCCATTCCCCATTTATCGACAGCATTCAAAAACACAACCTGAAATACTATGAGTAACCGCAGAGATTTTCTGAAAAAGGCAGGCGGACTGGCGCTGCTGACCCTCGTGCCGCGCAGCGTGCTCGGAGGCCCCAAATTCGTCGCCCCGAGCGACCAGCTCACCAAGGGCATCATCGGCGTGGGCGGCATCGGCAAGAGCAGCTACCACTTCACCTCCAACGATGCGTGCCGCCTGGTGGCGGTGTGCGACGTCGACCGCAAGCACCTCGAAAGCGCCGTCGCGCTGGGCCGCAAGAAGTTCGACAAGACTCTCGAAAGCTATCACGACTACCGGGATCTGATCACCGACCCCAACGTCGACATCGTACACATCGCCACCCCGCCCCACTGGCACGGTATCATGGCTGTCGAGGCGGCCAAGGCCGGCAAGGACATCTGGTGCGAAAAGCCGATGACGCGCACCATCGGCGAGGGCAAGCGCGTGGTGGAAGCCGTCAGGCAGAACGGGCGCATCTTCCGCCTGAACACCTGGTTCCGATTCAAGGACACCTTCTACGGACTGGGTACGACGGTAGAACCGCTCAAGAAACTCGTCGACAGCGGCCTCTTGGGATGGCCCCTCAAGGTGACCATCTCCGGAGCCACGGGATTCACCTGGAAATTCTTCTGGGTGGGGCAGGAGAACCTCCGTCCGCAATCCGTTCCGGAAGAGCTGGACTACGACATGTGGCTCGGACCGGCACCCTACAAACCCTACAACAAACACCGCGTGCATGCCACTTTCCGCGGGTACTGGGACTACGACGGCGGCGGCCTCACGGACATGGGCCAGCATTACATGGACCCCGTGCAGTACCTGCTGGGCAAGGACGGCACGTCGCCGGTGAAGATCGAGGTCGACGCTCCGCAGCAGCATCCCGACGCCGTGGGCATCTGGCGCAAGATCGTCTACACCTACGACGACGGCTGCCAGATCGTGCTCGAAGGCGAGGGTTACGAGAGCAAGGGCAAGGTTCCCTACATCGAAGGACCGCTGGGCAAGGTCTACCAGGGCTTCGAGTGCACGATTCCCGACGTCATGGAGAAGATCGCCGAAATGCCCGACCCCGAACCGCAGAACACCGATTTCCTGGCATGCGTGCGCAACCGCGAGCCTTTCGCCCTCGACGAGATGAAGGGACACCGCAGCTCCACGCTGGTCAATCTGGGCACCTGCGCCCTGCGCCTGAACCGCACGCTGAAGTTCGATCCCGACAAGCAGCTTTTCGTCGGCGACGAGGCCGCCAACCGCCTCATCGACCAGCCGATGCGCACGCCGTGGAAAATCTGATAACGTCCAAAACCTGAAAAAAACATGAAGAAGATTTTTATCACCATACTCCTCGCCGCCCTGATGCCCTTCGCAGCAGGGGCGCAGGACGCGCGCCAGCGCACCGCCGAGACGATCGTGGCGGACGCCCTGGCCCAACTCCCGGCCCGGACGCCCAAGGCGTTCGACAGCCTGATGCAGGAACTCGCGGCGACCGGAGCCGACGGAATCCGGATGATGGCCGGCATGCTCGTGCCTGCCGCCGAAGGCAAGAACGCTCCCGTGGAATACGCCCTGAACGGCGTGGTGAGCTACGTCTCGGCCCAAGGCCGCGGGGAGCTTGCCCGGGAGGTGCGCGCCGGACTGACGGACGCCGTCGCCGCCTGCACGGACAAACCCAACCAGGCCTTCCTGCTCTCGCTGCTCCAGCTGTGCGCAACGGCGCAGGAAGCACCCGTATTCGTGAAATACGCCGGGGACAAGTACCTCGCCGACTACGCCGTGCGCGGACTGATCTCCACGCCCGGAACCGACGAAGCGATCCTCGCGCTGATCGACGCAAGCCCGGCCCCGAACGCCCTGCTGGCCTATGCCGCAGCGGAAAAGGGCCTCGCGGCAGCCGAACCCGCACTGCTCGAATGGGCAGCCGACCCCGCGGCCGGCACGCCGGCCAAAGAGGCCGTTTATAACGCACTGGCCAAGTGCGGCACAGCCGCCTCGATCGCGCCGCTCGCCGCAGCCGCCAAGGCCGACGGCTACGCCTTCACGAAGACGGACGCCACGGGCGCTTACGTCGCCCTGATCGCACGCCTCGCCGCCGCGGGCAACAGCAAGGCCCTCGCAGCAGCCAAGGCGTTGCAGAAAACCTCAATGCCGCAGAACGTCCGGGCCGCAGGGCTGGGGATCGTACTGCGTTCGGATGTCAGAAAACAGACCTCGGAGGTACTCGCAGCGCTGAAAGACGCCGACCGCGAATACCGCTGCGCTGCGCTCGACTTCGCCGGCGATTTCGCCGACGACGCCCTTTACGCCGCCATCGTGAAAAAAATGCCGTCGCTCTCCGACGCCGCGAAAACCGACGTCGTGAGCTGGCTGGGCGCACGTCATGCCGCATCGCAGGCCGACGCCGTGATTGCAGCCATCTCCTCGCCCGACGAAGAACTGGCTCTGGCAGCCATCCGCGCCGCCGGAAAGATCGGCGGGCAGGAGGCACTGAACACGCTCGTCGCACAGCTGGCAGGCGCACACGCCAAAGAGGCGGCGGCGGCCCTCGCGGCATTCAACGGAAAGCCCAACGCCGCGTTCGTCGCGGCACTCGACGGAGATCCCGCCACGCAGGCCAACGCCCTGAAACTCGTCGCCAAACGGCGCATCACCTCCGCCGCCGGCAAGGTGTTCGCCCTGCTGAACTCCCCTGACAGGGAGGTGCGCACGGCAGCCTACGACGCGCTGGCCGGCGTCACGACCCCCGCAGACTTCAACCGTCTGTGCGGCCTGCTGAACAAGGCGCAGGAGAATGACGTGAAGGCCCTGCAGGCCGGATTGAAAAACGCCCTGGCCAAGGAGGCTCCCGACATGCAGTACAAGATGGTGGCAGGGCAGATGGCCGCAGCGCCCCAAAAAGCCCGGTATTACCCCCTGCTGGCGCAGGCGGCGACCGACGACGCCATCCAGGCGCTGCTGAAAGCCGACGACCGGAAGGCCGCATTCGCAGCCCTGCTCACGGTGGAGAACCCCTCGATGATCGAAGTGCTCTACCAGCTCGCCGGGGAGAACCCCGCATGGACCGACGCCGCAATATCGCGCTACGCGGATTTCGTCACCAAGTCGCGCAATACGCCGATGCGCAAATACCAGCTCTACCGCCGGGGCCTGGAGGCCGCACCCGCGGCCAAGGTGCAGAACAAACTGCTCAAAGCCCTCTCCAAAACCCCGGTATTCCCCGCCCTGACGTTCGCCGTGAACTACATGGATACCCCCGCGACGGCCGAAACGGCGGCGCTGGTCGTGAAGACCGTCGCCGCGAAGAACCCCGCGCTGGGCGGCGAGACGGTTGCCGCAGCACTGAAAAAGGCCCTGCAGGTATATGCCGGGCTGGCCAAATCCGACGCCGACGCCGGTTACGCCGTCGACGAGATCAAGGGCCTGATGGCCAAACTCCCCGCCGGGGGATATGCCCCGGTATCGCTCGAACCGGACGGCTGGAAGGCCGTGGTCGGCGATCCCGAGACCCGCAAGGAGATGAAGGCCAAGGCGCTGGCGAAAGCGCAGCAGGAGGCCGACGCGGCCATGGCGAAGAACTGGACCGCCACCGGCGGCGTCCTGACCGGAGCGGCTGACGCCGGCGTGATAGGCTCGGCGAAGAATTACGAAAATTTCGAACTGATCCTCGAATGGAAGACCGAAGCAGAGGCCGGGCTGGGTGTCCGCTCGATTCCGCAGATCGCCCTCGGCGGCAAGAACTCCGGAGCCCTGACGGGCAACAGGCTCCACGACAACACCTCGCCCAAAGCAGCCGCGAACAGCCCCCGGGAGTGGAATACGATGCAGGTGAAGGTCGTCAGCGACCGTGTGACGGTCCTCCTCAACGGCATCACGACCGCGGAAAACGTCATCCTCGAAAACGCCTGCAACAGGGAGATCCCGGCCTACGCCCAGGGACAGCTCCTGCTCATCGCAGGCAAGGCGCCCGTAAGCGTCCGCGAAATGTATGTCCGCGAACTGCCCGCCACGCCGCGCTTCGAACTCTCGGAGGAGGAGGCACACGAAGGCTTCGAGGTGCTGTTCGACGGCATGTCGATGCACAAGTGGACCGGAAACACCACCAACTACGTCCCCGTGGACGGCACGATCTACGTCACGGCGCAGTACGGCGGCTCGGGCAACCTCTACACCAAGAAGGAGTACGGAGATTTCGTCCTGCGATTCGAATTCGCGTTCGACCGCGAGGGCGTCAACAACGGAATCGGCATCCGAACACCGATGGGCGTCGACGCAGCCTACCACGGCATGGAGATCCAGGTGCTCGACCACGACGCCCCGATCTACAAGAACCTGCGCGTCTACCAGCAGCACGGATCCGTCTACGGAATCATCCCGGCCAAACGCGTGAAATTCCCGCCCCTGGGAACATGGAACGTCGAGGAGATCCGCGCCGTGGGAGACCGCATCACCGTCACGGTGAACGGTGAAGTGATTCTCGACGGAGACATCCGCCAGGCCTGCCAGGGACACAACGTGGCCCCCGACGGCGGCAAAAACAACCCATACACCGTGGACCACAAGAACCACCCCGGACTCTTCAACCCCTCGGGACACATCGGACTGCTCGGACACGGAGCAGGCATCAAGTTCCGCAACATCCGAATCAAGGAACTGACCGCAGCGAAAGCAAAAAAATAGTCCCCATGCGACCGAAAGCGAACCCGCCCGATATTCGGGCGGGTTTTCTTGGGCCGCGAGTGCGGCGAATCGCAAAAATAGTGTTATATTTGCGGAGAATAGACCGGAGCGCAGCCTTCGCGCCACCGAGTTCCGAGTAAGAAACCTAAAAGAAAAAACTATGTTCATCCCTTGCGCAATCGGTTACGGACAGATCATCGTAATCGTATTGGTAGTCATCCTGCTCTTCGGAGGTAAAAAAATTCCCGAACTGATGCGCGGACTGGGCCGCGGCGTCAAAGAATTCAAGGATGCCGTCAACAAAGACTATACGGCCGAAGACAACAAACCCGGAGACAAGCCCGGAGACAAATCAGACTCCGAAAAGACCGAATAATCACCCCTGCTCCGCTGCGGCAAACAACTGAACATGAAAAAAAAGGATCCGGAGCCGTCGGAGATGACTTTTTTCGAGCACATCGACGCCCTGCGCCCTCATCTGGTGCGGGGTGTGATGGCGATCGGAGTCATCGGACTGGTGGCCTTCTTCTGTAAGAGTTTCATTATCGACACGGTGCTGTTCGGGCCGCAAAGCCCGGACTTCCCCACCAACCGCATGCTGACATGGGTGGGCACCCAGTGGGCGCATATCGCCGAATGGATCAACGGCGTGCTCGGCACGTCGCTCGACGCCGATCCGGCGACCTTCCGCATCGCCAACGACCGTTTCTCGATCATCAACACCTCGCTGTCGGGGCAGTTCAATCTCCACATGAAGATCTCCCTCCTGACGGGACTTGCAATGGCCATGCCCTACACGCTGTGGGAGTTCTGGCGTTTCGTGCGCCCGGCACTCACGCCGAAGGAGATCCAGGGAACCCACCTGTTCGTATTCTGGGTGTCGCTGTGTTTCTTCGGAGGGCTGCTGTTCGGCTATTTCGTCATGGCGCCGCTGTCGATCAACTTCTTCGCCAACTACCAGGCCAGCGAGTTCATCACCAACATGTTCGACATCAGCGACTACCTGACCACCGTTATCATCGTCTCGATAGCCTGCGCCTTCATGTTCGAACTGCCGCTGCTGATCTACTTCCTGACCCGCATGGGGCTGGTTTCGGCCGGATTTCTGCGCAAATACCGCCGGCACGCGCTGGTCATCCTGCTCGTCGTCGCGGCAATCATCACCCCGCCCGACATCTTCAGCCTCATACTGGTAATCCTGCCCCTCTACGGGCTGTATGAATTGAGCATCAAACTCGCGGAGCGGACCGAGCGCAAACACGCCCGCGAGGAGGAACAAACACCGGAAACCGCGGAATAGGAGAGCCATGGAGCGAACGAGCGAAGCGAAGCCCATCACGATCGTAGCCATCGGGGCGGGCAACCGTACCAACAAATACCTGGAATACGCGGTCCGGAACCCCGGCCGGCTGAAACTGGTCGGCGTCGCCGAACGCAACGACATCCGCCGCCACGCCGTCGCCGCGAAATTCGGGCTGACGCCCGAACAGTGCTTCGCCGACTACGAACGTTTTTTCGAAAACCCCGTTCCGGCCGACGCCATCCTGATCGGCACGCCCGAGAACATGCACTTCGAACCCTGCATGAAGGCCATCGAGGCGGGTTACAACGTCCTGCTCGAAAAGCCGATCGCCCAGTCGCTGCCCGAATGCTGCCGTATCGCCGAAGCGGCCCGGCGCAAAGGGGTCATCGTCGGCGTGTGCCACGTCCTGCGATACCACCCCTACTTCATCAAGATCAAGGAGATCGTCGACTCGGGCCAACTGGGCCGGATCATCTCGATCAGCCACCTCGCCGCCGTGGGGCTGGACCGCACGACGCACGGATTCGTCCGCGGGATGTGGCGCCGCGAGGAGATCACCAATCCGATGCTGATTTCGAAATGCTGCCACGACATCGACTTCCTGCTGTGGCTCACCGAGGCCCGCTGCCGGAAACTCTCGTCGTTCGGGTCGCTGCGCTGGTTCCGTGCGGAGAACGCCCCGGCCGAAAGCACGGCCCGGTGCATCGACTGCCCGCTGGAAAAGGAGTGCCCCTACTCGGCCGTGGACCTCTACTACAACCGCCGCGACTGGATTTCGAATTTCGACGTCCCCGAAGGCTCGACACTCGACGAGGTCATCCTCCGCCAGCTGCGCACGGGCGACTACGGACGGTGCGTGTTCCGCTGCGACAACGACGTGGTGGACCACCAGATCGTCTCGATGGAGCTGGAAAACGACGTCACGATCTCGTTCTCGATGGACGCCTTCACGCTCGGCGACCAGCGTGAAACCCACATCCGGCTGACCCACGGCGAAATCGACGGCGACGAACGCACGCTGCGCGTACGCCGGTTCCGCGGCGGGGAAGAACAGGTCTACGATTTCTCGGGCATCCTCGGCAAGCCGTTCCATGCCGGTGCGGACCTCAACCTGGTCGAGGATTTCGTCGACACGCTCAGCCGCCGGGAGCACCGTTTCCGCACGTCGATCGCCAACTCGATCGAAAGCCACCGCATCTGCTTCGAGGCCGAGCGGAGCCGCCTCACCGGGCAGACCGTCATCCTCGACCAAACGCGCTGATCCCCCGGGCACAAAAAAGCGGGCTGTAACCGAAAGTTACAGCCCGCTTTTTCGTCAGCGTTATTCGACAGCCAGTTCCCGGTCGATCCGGTCGGCCATGTAGCGGCAGAAACTGCGCGTGTCGGTCCGGGGAGCCGACACGGCTCCCCGCCGGTACATCGCCTTCATGTCGAGCAGCAGTCCGTAGAACAGATGCTCCCGGAAGGCGGGAATCACCCGCGGCGTCCGGTAGCCGTAGGCAGCGCCCTGCACGTCACCGGCGCCCAGCGGCGTGAAATCGTCGGTCCGCGGCTCCGCCGACACGTCCGGAAGCGCCCCGGCATCAGCCGCCGCAAACAAATCGCCTCCGTCGGACAGCGAACCGCCCCCGTCGGACAGCGCAAAGGCGCTTCCCGAACCCGACGAAACCTTATCTTTGACGTTGGCCGCGGCAACGGTAGACTTGAGCAGCGACTGTTGCAGGTTGCGGGCATGTTCCGTCAGCGGTTCGCGCGAACGGATCCGCTCCTCGAACCACGCCACGAGGTCCTTCGCCATGCGGTCGGCCGTGTAGGGATCGTCGGCCTTCGAAGCCGCGAGGTCCAGCGTTCCGAGTTTTTCAAGAAGCGTGCGTGCGGTCCGGCGCTGGAGGTATTCGCACGCCTGCACACGGTTGTAAACGTTCTTCGACACTCCCTGCCGGTCGATCCAGCCGAGGTCGGCGGTCAGGGCGAGCGCCTCGCGCAGGGCACGCCGCTGCACTTCGCGCGGCACGGCCGTACAGGCGGGCCGGGCCGTCCCCTCATAGACCGGATTCATATAGACGCCCCCGATGTAGCGCATCAGCTGCGAGGCGAGGGCGTTGACGCGCAGAACCATGTCCGTGAGCAGCTCCTCGCGGAACTTGTAGTCGCCGTCGCGGCCCGAAAGCCACTCGTCGCCGTGCTCGGCGACATATTTCAGATTGGCCGATTGCAGGGCCACGCTCCGGAACAGATCGTCGCCCAGGTCTCCGGCCCCCACGCGGGGATCGTAAGCCCCCGAGGCGTACTGCGCGAAGAAAAAACGAGGGTCGCCCTCCTTCGAGGCGAGCAGGCGGCGCAGCTCCGGGGCTTCGTCCTGCGGCGTCACGGCTCCCGGAACGGGTTTGTAGAGCCACTCGACTGCCAGATAATCGTAAGGTCCCAGCGCATCGGCCACGAGCTTCACGCCGCGCTCCTTGTCGCCCGGCTGTGCGACGACGTTGTAGAACACGTCGTCGGTGATCGATGACGCCAGGCCGTTTTTCCGCGTAAACGACGGCGAGCGCAGCGAGTCGGTCGGATAGGCCGACGAGGCGGCGTAGTTGGGCATCACGCCGAAGGCCGAGGCCGCACGGCGGGCCACCATGACCGTCAGGGCGTCGGCGATCTGACGCGCCGAAGGCTGCGTGGTGCGCGCCTCGGGATCGGCAGCCGACAGCGTCAGGAGCAGCTCCTTCTGAATGGCGGCCGTGAAATTGAAGGGCACGAAGATGTCGGTCCCGAGAATTTCGCCGCTGCGCGGATCGACCCACGAGGCGGTGTAGAGTTCCGAATTGGAGGTTCCCGTGCGCCGCACGCAGTTGTTATAGAGGCTGTTGTCGTTGAAAGCCGGATCGGCCGGGAAAGGCTCTACCCGCACGACATCCTCGCAGCCGATCTTCGAGAAGGCGTCGTTCCACAGCAGAAGCCCCCGCTCGACGGCGGCATAGGCCGAAGCGTCGAAGGCCGTGTCGACGTAGAATACCACGGGACGCACCTTCCCCGCGCTGTCGACGATCGAACGGCGGCAGGCGTAATAATCGGTCTTGGCCTCCTGCTCCCGGTCCGAGAAGCGTTTGAACGCCTTGGCCGCCAGACCGAGCCGCTGGTCGCAAAGCCTCATCCGCCGTTCGGGATCGCCCAGCACGCGGAGCGTGCGGCGGGCGACGATCGACTGGGGCTTGTCCTTCCACAGGTCGAGCACACCGAGGAAGCTGACCGTCGTGCCGTAGGAAAGCTCTCCCACCACCGAAACGCACCCCTTTCCGCCCGTCACGCCGGTCAGCATCGAACGGTCTTTCTTGTAATCGGCCTTGGCCGTCATCCAGCCGCCGTAGGTGTTGCCGCCGTCGGGGTCGATCGGGCGCAGGCGTTTGGCGTCCCCGACGAAAAGCGCCGTGACGTCGACGACGGACGACTTCTTGTCGGGCGTGCGGGCCTTCACGGCATACAAGGCCGCGATCGGGCCGATGTTGTTCCGCCCGACGGCCTCACGCATCGCGGGGCTGCCGTCGACGATCACCACCGGAGCGAACTCCCGCATGTAGAGGAGCGTGTCGCTCTTCCCGCGGCCGAACTCGACCATGTAGGGCGGCACGGGCTGCTGATGGGCCAGCCCGTCGCCGGGATCGCCCGTGCGCTCGATCGTCGTGGTGATCATCAGCCCCCGGCCGAGCAGCGAATCGGGCAGTTCGAGGTAGAGTTTGTCCGCAGCCAGGTGCAGGGTCAGCCCGCCTCCGCGGACAGTCTCCACCCGCTTGTCCTTGAACAGTTTCTCGTAGGGAGTCGCCTTGGCGGCGGTATCGGCCTCCTGCTTCTTTTTCTTGTCGCGCTTCTTGTCCCCGGCCCCGGCTTCCACGGCGGCCGAACCGGCCGCCCGGACGGGCAGAGACGCCGCCGGCAGCAGCAGGATCCCCGCCAGCAGCGAAAGAAAAGCTATCTTAAACAGTTTCTTCATGATCCGGAAGGTTTATTTTTTCAACGCTTTCTCGATGTTGCGCAGCAACAGTTCGTAGTGCAGGCGCGCTTCGCCCGTCGCCGAAGCGCTCTTCGAGCGGAGCATCGCGCGCAGTTCGAGCAGCGCGGCGTAATCCCCGGCCTCGGTGTTGCGCGGGTCGTAATAGTTCAGGCGCGGAGAGCCGTAGCCCAGCAGCGGCGCAGTGTCGACGCGGTGCGCGGCGGAAAACGCTTCGAAGGGATCGCGGCCCCAGCACTCCCCGCAAGCGGTGAGCGCCGCGGTGCGGGCCGCATGCTCCTCCAGGAAGGCGGGAACGGGCATCAGTCCCTCGTCGGACACCAGCTTCTTCTCCTCCCGCGCTCCGGTCCCGGTGTATTTCAGCCCGGCCGAAAGACCGAGACTGCGGACGTATTCGCGCTGGAGCATCATCTCCAGCGCATCGGGCGTGCGGCCCTTCAGCGTCGAAGCCCACACGAAGTCATAGACATCCCTGCGGCACTCCTCGGGCGTGTAGGCGTCCTTTTCGGCCAGCGCGGCACTCAAAGCCACACGCGCCGGGGCGGCCACGACGACCGACACCAGCGAGGCCATGATCGACTCGGCGGGCGAGCCCATCAGCGGCATGTCGCGGATCAGCTCGGCGTTGTCCAGCCACTTCATGTCCTTGAGCTGCGCGAGGCAGAACAGCAGGGCTTCGCGCTGGCGTTCGCGCGGCACGCTGCGGTAGGCCTCCACGGGATCGCCCTCCATCTTCTCGGCGAAGTAGATGCCGCCGACGTTGGCCAGCACGTGGTTCAGGTAGCGGATGTACTGCGTGAGCACCTCGTCGTAGAGGGTGCGCCGCTGGGAGAAATCGGGGTCTTGGGCACCGATCCAGGCGTTCATGCTGCCGAGAATGTATTTCAGATTGGCGATGCCGTAGCCCGAGGCCTTCACGGCGTCATCGCCCAGGTCCTCCGACTGCGAACGGGGATCGATCGAGCGGCTGAACTGCTGCTTGCCGAAACGGTAGACCGAATCGGCGGCGGCCTCGGTCATCCACTTCGAAGTGACGGCATACTCGTCGACAGCCGTCGCAGCGTCGGGCACGGGCGTGTAGAGCCACTTCACGGCGTAGTAGTCGTAGAGGCCGAAACGCGGCGGGGTGAGTTTCACGCCACGCTCCCGATCCCCGGGCCGGGCCACGTAGTTGAAGCGCGCATAGTCCATGATCGAAGTGGTCGTTCCGTACTTCTGCGTGAACGACGGCGAGCGGAGCGAATCGACCGGAATCACCGCCGAGGCGCTCATGTTGTGCATGTAACCCAGGCAGTGGCCGACCTCGTGGGCCACGACGTAGCGCAGTCCGTCGCCGATCACCTCCTCGGGGATCGTCACGGCGCGCACGCGCTCGTCGGCCTGCGCCGTCTGGACGAACAGCCAGTTGTTCAGCAGCTTCATCACGTCGTGGTAGACGTAGACCGAAGCGTTGAGTATCTCGCCGCTGCGCGGATCGACCCACGAAGGCCCCATGGCGTTGGCAATGGCGATCGGCGCATAGCGGATGCACGAATACTTGATGTTATCGGGATCGAATTCGGGATCGTCCGTCGGATAGGGCTTTGCGGCGATGGCGTTTTTAAACCCGATACGCTCGAAAGGCTCGTTCCACTGGTCGACGGCCTCGAAAATATGCTTTTTCCACATCTCCGGGAACCCGTCGTCGACGTAGAAAACGATCTGCCTCTTCGGCTCGACCCGCTCGCCGCGCTTCCAGGCCTCCATGTCCGACGGCTCCAGCCGCCAGCGGTGGGCGTAGTAGATTACCTTGGCGCGCTGTTCGCGCTCGCTGAAAAGCACCTTGCCGGTCGGAAACACCGACATGCGGCTGTCGGTGATGCGCGGACGGTAAGGCTCGCGGGGCAGCAGCACCAGCGAACGGGTCATCACGGCCGTCAAGGGCTGGTCCTTGACCAGCGTCGTGCGGCCGCGCGTGAGCGAGAAAATATAGCTCAACGTACTGCGCACCACCACATTGTCGCTGAAAGCCTTGATCTCGCCCAGCATCGAACGCTCCTTCTGGAAGGTCTTCTTCAACTCGAAAGCCGTATAAAGCCCGTACTTCGAGAAGGGCGACATCTCCTCCACGTCGGCCACGAACAGGTCCGTGACGTTGACCACCACGGCCGTGCTGTCCCGGTTCCAGGCCTCGATCTTGTAGTTGCGCAGGATGGGGTCGGCCGTGTTCCGCTTCACCGCCTCGGCCAGCGCGCGGGAAGCCCCCGTCTCGTCGGTGACGTTCTCGCAGTTGACCGTACGCAGCTGGACCGAACGGTCGGTGCGCGTGAAGACCACGTGCAGCGGATAGTCCGACTTGGAGCCGGTGGTCGCCGCGGCGTTGTCCGAGACCTCCGAAATGGTCGACCCCAGCAGCATCTCACGGCCGAACAGCGAATCGGGAATCTCGAAATAGAGCTTCCCCTTGACGTCGTGCAGGCGGAACATGCCGTCGGCCACGGTATGCTTCTCCTTGAAAAGTTTGTCGTAGTCGCTTTCCTTCGGTTTTTCGGCCGAACGCTCCGTCTTCTTCGAAGCGGAGGATTTGGGCTTCTTCGCCGTCGCCGTCGCCGCCGTGAGGCAGAGCAACAGCACCAATAGTTTTCGGATCATCTGCTGAAATTTAGAATTGTGTTCGAGGTTTTTTTCGTCCCGGTTCTTGCGCCCGTTCCATTATAAAGAGGAGATTTTGCCGGAAACGACATACACGGAGGCCGAAAAAAAATGGGCCGCATCTCACGACGCGGCCCGCTCATCCCTGATTTTCAGCGGATCAGTACATATACTCAGTTTTGGATGGGTTGCCTCCCTGCTGCGACCACGACGCGGCGCAGCCCTCGGCCGCACCCTTCACTGCGAAGACGGTGGGTTTGTCGTCCTTCATGCCGTTGACGTAGATCGTACCGTCGTAGGAGATCGTCGGCGACGAACGCAGCTCGTCGGCCAGCTTGATCTCCGCCACGCGCGAACCGTCCTCCGGGCGGAGTTTCACCAGCTTGCCCGTGGTCCGGTCGTTGTAATAGACGAAGCCCTGGTCGTCGACGGCCGGAACGCCGTTGATGTCTCCGTCGGCGGCGTGCTCCCAGCGTTTCACGCCCTGTGCGGAGATGGCCGTGACATGGGCCGCCACGCTGCCGGTCTTCTGCGTCGCGGCGTAGACCGTGCCGTCCTCGCCCAGCGCCACGCCCATGCCCGACTGGCCGCAATCGCCCTTGACAGGACAGTACCACTCCGGTTCGGGCGTCTGCCCGTAGACGGTCTTTGCCGGATCATAGCAGTAGACGACACCCCCGCCCAGGCTCTTGTCCGCGCGCACGCCCTGGTTCTGGAACAGGATGTAGACCTTGCCGCCGGGACCCGACGCAGGCTGGGTTCCGTTCGGGGCTTCGCAGGTTTTATCTTCGCCCATACCGCCGTAGTTGTGCTCGCGGCCGTTCGACTTCACACAGGAGAATTTCCATTTGCCCGCGCCGTCGGGGAAAAAGACGCGCATGCCGTGACTGCCTCCCGTACCGGCGATCACCATGCCGTTTTTGAGCGGCAGCACGCCGCCGTAGGAACCGCCGTTGACGTGCCGCTCGTCCACCAGGTCGCCCGACGATTTGTCATAGACCTGGAAATTCTGATGTCCTGACGGAGCGTTGCGCATCACGACGAACAGGTATTTTTCGGTGATGGCCGGCGAAAGGAACCGGAAGCTGGTGTTCACGCCCGTATTCACGTGCCAAACCTGTGAACCGCCCCCTGCGCCGCCGCTGACGGCATAGAAGGAGCTGCCGCCCGCACCCTTGTTCGGCTCGTTGAAGCCCGCCAGCGCGTAGACCGTGCCGTCGGCGTCGACCGAAGGGGTCGGCGACTGGACCTTGATCGAGCCGCTGTTGTTCGCGGCCGACGCACCGTCCTTGCCGATGTCGAAGGCCCAGAGGCGTTCGCCCGCCTTCGTAAAGCAAACCAGCGAATAGCCCGTCGAGGTCACATAGACGTACTCGCCGTCGTGACTTACGGCAGGCGACGTGCCGTAGACGTAGGCGTCCTTCGTGTCGTCGTAGGGATACGACCAGAGCAGGTCGAGGCTGATGGCGCCGCGGCCCACGTCGATGGTCACCGTCTTGGTGTTCCTGCCTTTCTTGTTGTCGGTCACGGTGAGCGAGACCTCCGTAGCCCCCTGCGCCGCGAAGGTGAATTCGGGATTCTGCTTGTCGGAGGTCGTGGTTCCGAATTTCCACTCCCAGGCCACCACCTCGCCGTCCTCGTCGGTCGAAAGGTCGGTGAACTGCACCGGCTCGCCCGCCACGACCTTCTCGGGCGACCACGTGAAGTCGGCCACGGGCCGGATGTTGTTGTCCACGACCAGAATGGTCTTCTCGAACGACGACTTCTTCGCCCCGCGGTCGGAGGTGACCGTCAGCTTGATGACGTACTCCCCGGCCTGATCGTAGGAGATGTTCTCCGGGGTGGTTTCATACGAGACGACGCCCTTGCCCAATTCCCATTTGCAGATGGCGATGAGGGCGTTTTCGGCCGTCGAAGTGTTGGTGAGCACCACCGGATCGCCCACGTCGTAGGACTCCTTGTCGGTGGTGAACGAGGCGTGGACCGCCACCTCCTCGTCCGGCTGGCAGGAGGCGGCCCCCAGGAGGGCGAAAGCGGCCAGCATATAGATAAATCGTTTCATTTCAATCGGTTTTGAGTTTTGGTTGCAGGATTACTTGAACTCCAGCACGGCCGCAACGGGATAGTGGTCCGAAATGTAGGGGACCTTCTCGTAACGCTGGTCGACGGTGGCGAAGCGCAGGGGCGTGAAGCCCGAACTGAAGATGTGGTCGATGCGCGGGTAGTTGGTAGCCCCGCCGAAGTTGTTGAACGACGCCTTGTTGTCGGTCACGGGAGCGGTCGTGCGCGCGTCGACCATGAACTTCTTCACGCCGTCGAAAATCGGGCTGTCGAGCATCTTGTTGAAGTCGGCGGTCAGCAGCGTCGGCTGGTTGTCGGGATTGAGCGACCTGATCTTCGCCTCGATCAGCTCCATCGACTTCTGGGCCGCCACCTGCCCCACATGGTCGATGTGGGTGTTGACATAGAAGAACTTGCGGCCCGACTTGTAGTGGGTGAACAAGGCCCATGTCGCCGTGCGGTAGGTCGAGGCGTCCCAGCCGACCGACGGGGTGTCGGGCGTCTCGGAGAGCCAGAAAGTCCCCCACTTTTCGAGTTTCACCGCATCGTCGAGGTAGTAGATGGCCATGAACTCACCGGCGTTCTTGCCGTCGGTGCGGCCCACGCCGACGCTCTTGTAGCCCGCGCAGTTCTCGTCCATGTAGGTCTTCTGGTCGAGACGCGCCTCCTGCACGCCGAGCACCGTCGGCTGCTGGTCGGCGAACATCGCCGGAACGGCCTTCTTGCGGTTGTCCCAGCTGTTCGCGCCGTCGTCGCCCGCGCTGTAACGGACGTTGAATGACATAACCCGCAGCTGGTTGTCCTCCAGTCCGGGATTGATCGGATCGACAGGATCGTCGCCCGGTTCAGGTTTGTAGAATTCCGAGTAGTCGGGCTTCGGATCGCTGCACCCGGCGGCGAAAACGAAGGCGAAACTCAACGTAAACGTCAGTAAATAACGGAGTATGCTCATGGTTTTGCTTTTTATTTATTCGTTGTCCCACTCGGGATTCTGCGAGATCGTATAGCCCGCGTTCCTGTAATCCCGGATCACCTTGGCGGGAATCGGATAGAGATACTGGCGTCCGTCGGGATACCAGTAGCGGTCGCCTGCGCCGGTCTTGTAGACGAGGTCGTAACCCGCCACGGCATTCGCCTCGGCATAGAGGCCCACGCCGTCCTGATTGACACGGACGGCGATGTTCTTGTAGGCCGCCGGAGCCGACGCAACCTCGCCTTCGGTGAAATAGTAGTCGTTCACGCCGTCGCCGTTGACGTCGACGGGCTGCTCCAGGCCGGGGATGTGGATGCCGGTCCACGGCAGGGTCTCCATCAGAGAGCCGCACTTCCAGCGGCGCAGGTCGTCGAAGCGCATGCCCTCGGCGACGAGTTCGATGGCCCGCTCGCGGCGGATTTCGAGCAGCACGGGGCTGGTCACATCCGGGTAGAAGGTGCTTTGCAGGTAGCTGTCGACGGTCGTGGGCAGCGTCTCCGTGCCGCCCGTAATGCCCGCACGCTTACGTAGCGCGCCGACCGTGAGCGCCCATTCGGAGTCGGTGATCAGGCCCAGTTCGGCCTGCGCCTCGGCGTAGTTGAGCAGCACCTCGGCATAGCGGATCAGCGGAATGCTGTTGATGTTCTTCGCACCGCCGTCGTACTTCGACTCGTCGAGCGTGTACTTGATCACCTGGTAGCCCGTGAGCGAAAGATTTTTGATGTCGGCGACGGCCGTCTTGCCGTCCCACAGGAAATTGCGGCCGCGCACGGTCTGCTCCAGGCGCAGGTCGCGCCCCTCCATCTCCTCGGCGAAGGATTTCACGGCGTAGTCGGCGGCGGCGGTGAAGGGCGTGCCGTCCTGCTTGAGGTAGGTGTGGACGAACGAGCGGACGAGGCTCCAGCACAGTCCGTACGAGCGGGCGTTGAACCACCAGTTCTGCTCGCCGAAGATACCGGACTTCTCGTTGGCGCAGACGGCGAGGATCACCTCCTGCGTCAGCGGCGTCTCGTTGTAGAACAAATCGCGGTAGGCGCCCTTCTTGCCCGCGGCGGTGTTGAGCGAACAACCGCTGTTGTCGATCACCAGCTTGGCGGCCTTGGCGGCCTCGCGGTACAGCTCCTCGGGGGTTATCTCAAGCCCCGTGAGGTTGTGGTAACGGCGGTAGGCCGCTTCGAAGAGGCAGACGCGCGACTTGAGCGCGGCGGCAGCCCAGCGCGTGAGCGTCGCGCTGCCGGTCGACGAGGTGGCCTGGATATGCTCGTAGGCAAAATCGAGGTCGGCGATCAGGTTGCGGATGATCACGTCGCGGCTGTCGCGGTCCTTGTACATCACGTCGTTCTGGTAGGACTGGATGTCGTTGGGGAACCAGGGCACTTCGCCGTAGGTGGTCAGCTTGTCGTAGTAGAACCACGCACGGAACCAGCGCGCGATGCCGAGGTAGTTGTCGCGCGTCTCGGCGTCGACGGTGCAGTATTTCGGGTCGTTGCAGCCGTCGATGAAGTAGTTCACGTTCTTGAGCGTGCCCCAGCTCCAGCTGGTCGCGGTCTCGGTGTTGTAGGCCCCCTGCTTGATGAAGGTGTCGGTGTTGCTGACGGCTCCCACGTCGCACATCTTGTCCTGCATGAAGCCGTTCTTGAGCGTCGGCAGGGCTTTGTAAAACGAATTGGAGTAGAGCTCGAGACCCGATTTCGATCCGAAAATCATCGACTTGTCGGCTTTCACCTGCACGTTCTCCGTCAGGTCGCACGATGTGGCGAACGCAACACAGCCCACGAGCAGACTCCGGATATAGGTTGATCTTTTCATAGCGCGTAAACAGTTTAATAGGTGATCGAGATGCCGAAGCTGAAGCTGCGCATCACGGGATAGTTATGTCCGTCGCCCTTGTTGTCGGAAGAGGAGGACTGGAGGTCGGTGTCGGACTTCTTGTTGGCCACCGTCACGTCGAAATCCTTCGTGTAGCGGTAGAGCGGCGACCAGCTCCAGAGGTTCTCGCCCGAAAAGTAGACCGAGACCTTCGAAAGGCCGATCTTCGAAATCCACCGTTTGGGCAGTTCGTAGCCGAACTGAAGGTTCTTCAGACGGATGTAAGACACGTCCTGCAGGTAGCGCGTGTTGATGTTGGCCGTGCCGGCGTTCATCGGGCCGTAGTAGCCCACGTAGCGCGGCAGGTAGGCGTTCGGGCGATCCTCGGTCCAGTAGTTTTGCAAATGCCACGTCGGAACCTGGTTGTAGGGACGGTTGTACATGCCCCAGAAAAGGCTCTCGTCGCTGGGGAACCACTGCTGTCTGCCCACGCCGTCGAACAGCGCCGAGAGGAAGAACCCGTTCCAGTCGGCATTGAGCGAAATGGTGTAGAGGTAGCGCGGCTCGGAGTTGCCGATGATCTTCCTGTCGCCCGGATCGTCGACCGTGCTGCTGCCGCGGTCGATGGCGTCGTTCCCGTTCAGGTCCTCGAAGCGCATGTCGCCCGGATAGGTGATGTACTTCTCGGAGGTCTGCATGATGTCATTCTTGTAGCCCTTGCCGCCGAACGCCGCGTCGATTTCGGCCTGCGACTGGAACAGCCCGTTGCAGACGAAACCCCAGATCTCGCCCAGACGCTGCCCCTCGTAGTAATCGGAGAGCTTGCGCGAGGCGTTGTTATAGCGGTCGATTATGGAATAATAGTCGGCCAGCGTCGCCTTGATCCCGAAATTGAAGGGCTTGCCCGCCAGCTTGAACGAGTCGTTGTAGCTCAGCGCGATTTCATAGCCGTAGGTGCTCATGTCGGCGTAATTGCCCTTGGGAGCCGTCGCGCCGAAGGTGTCGGGAAGCGTCGGGCCGACGGTGTACATGTCGACCGTCTTGCGGACGTAGTAGTCGGCCGTGAGGTTCAGCCTGCCGTTCAGGAAACCGGCGTCCAGTCCCACGTCGAAGGTCTTGGAGGTCTCCCAGCCGATGTTGTCGGGAATCTGCCCCGGAAGGCTCGTATAGCGCAGCTTGGCCTGCCCGTAGAGGTAGCGGGCCGCATCGCCCGAACCGGTTCCGAAAGTCGACAGCCCGAAGGTTTCGAGGTAGGTGTAGGGATCGACGTTGCTGTTGCCCAGCGCACCGTACGAAGCACGCACCTTGAGGTTCGAAACGGCCTTGGGGCTGACGTTCCAGAACTTCTCCTGCGAAACGCGCCAGGCGGCCGAAGCCGAGGGGAAGAAGCCCCACTGCGAGTTGTCGGGGAATTTCGACGAACCGTCGTAGCGGCCGTTGACTTCGAGCAGGTAGCGGTCGTCGTAGGCGTAATTGAAACGGAAAAAAGCGCCCACGTAACGCCAGCGGCTGCCGCCGGCGGTGATCGACATGACGTCGCCCAGCGCGAAGTTGATGTTGCCGGCATCGGGCATCAGAAGCCCGTTACGCTCGGAGTAGGTCGACTTGTAGTCCTGCTGCTCGTAGTTGTAACCGGCCAGCGCCTTGAAATAGTGCTTCTCGGCGAAGGTGTCCTCGAACTCGGCGTAGGCATTGGTGGCGATATAGGTCGTCAGTTGCAGCGACTCCTTCATCACGTCGTCGGTCTCGGGCGTGCCGAGGTAGATGGTTTCGCCCTCGTAGGCGCTGTAAGGAATGGCCGTGGTCTTCTTGGTCTCGGTGTAGTCCTTGGTGCGGAACGAGAAGTCACCCGTCAGGCGCAGGCGGTTCTCCAGCATCGTGACGTTGAGCGTGGTGGTGTTCTTGAGCGTCTTGGTCGTACGGTCGAGCCAGTTGTTGCCCGTCACCAGGCCGCCGATGGCATAGGCGCCCGACTTGGTGAGCGTACCGTCGGGATTGAAGATCGGCGACGAGGGGTGTCCCTGGTCGTTGACCGAACGCCACAGCACGCCGCCGCCCTCCTTCGAGTAGCCCATCGGCTGACGGTAACGGTCGTGCGTATAGTCGAAATTATTGCTGATTTTCAACCACTTGAACACCTGCGAGGAGACCTTCGAACGGAGGTTCATCGTGCGGTAGGTGTCGGGCGTGAAGTTGAACAGGCCGTCGTAGTCGTACAGACGCCCCGAAAGGTAGTGGCTGATCTTGCCGTTCGAACCGCTGACCGAGACGTTGTGCGTCTGGGCGATCACCGTATTCTTATAGAGCGCGTCGTAGTAGTTCGTATTGCCGTAGTAGACGTATTTGCCGTCGGGATCGACGGTCGTTTCGAGTTTGTTGCCCGCCAATTTGCGCTGGCGGAAGGTGTCGAGCCACGCACGCGAAAAGTCCTGCGAGTTGTTGAAGCCCGTCGGCTCGTTGAAACGGTAGTTGTACCATGCGTCGTAGAAGAGGCGCGAATAGACATAACCGTCGTCCACGACGTCGGGAATGGCCGTGGGCTGCTGGATGGAGACGTTGCCCGTGTAGTTGATCGTGAACTTGTCGGTGAGCTTGCCCGGGTCCTTGGTGGTGATGAGCACCACGCCGTAGGGTGCGCGCGAACCGTAGATGGCGGCCGAAGCTGCGTCCTTGAGCACCGAGACCGACTCGATGTCGTTGGGGTTGAGCATCGCGGGGTCGCCCTCGACGCCGTCGATCAGCACCAGCGCCGACCCGCCTGCGCCGATCGACGTCTTGCCGCGGATGTTGTACGACGCCGAGCGGTTGGGCTTGCCGTCGGCCAGCGAGATATTGAGGTTGGGGACGGCGCCCTGCAACATCTGCGTGACGTTGGCCACGGGACGGTTTTCCAGAAGTTCCGAGGAGACCTGGTCGACGGCGCCCGTCAGGTTGGCCTTCTTCTGCGTGCCGTAGCCCACGACCACCACCTCGTCGACGAGCGTGGCGTCCTCCTTCAGTTCCACGGCGACGAACGAACGGTTGCCGACCGGAATTTCGGCGGCGGCGTAGCCCAGCGCCGAGACCTGCAGCACGGCGCCGTCAGCCAGGCCCTCGAACGAGAACGAGCCGTCGGTACCGGAACTCACGCCGCGGGTGGTCCCCTTGACGATCACCGCGGCCCCGACGACGGGCTGGCCCGCGGCATCCCGGACGACGCCCTTAACGGACTGCGGCGCGGCGGCACTCTGTCGGGGGGGGGAAAGGTAAATCTTGCCGTCGCGGATCTCGATCTCGACCTTGTCGTCGGCCAGCAGCCGTTTCAGCGCCGCACGCACGTCGACATCCTCGACGGCGATGCTGACGACCTTGTCGGGATTGACCGTCGGACGCGCGTAGTAGAACGTGTAGCCCGTCTGCTCGGTAATCCGCCCGAACACCTGTTCGAGCTTGGCATTCCGGAAATTCAACGTCACTTTCTGCGCCCGGGCCGTCAGGGCCGTCCCGGCTACACAAAGCAGCATCAGAAATAGTAGTCTGATTCGTTTCATACAGATTAGTTTAGGTAGTTGTTTACTAAAAAGCCCGTTTGCGCGCTTTTCACAGAATAGACACGCAAACGGGAAAAAACGATGAGCCGAAACTCTTTTTTTATCTGAAACTTACCTTTATTTCGGTTTTGGAGCGTTCGAAACATACCGGGGAGATCAGCTCCATTTCGCGTAAAACATTATCCAGCAGCGTGTTGTCAGTCGTAAAGGTGTAGGATATGGGTTGCGGGGGCTGTTGCGTCAAATCGAAGCGCACGTCGTACCACCGCGAGAGGGTTTCGAGCACCTCCCCGAGCGGCGTGTCGCGGAACGAGATCACGTCGTCCTTCCAGATCGAATAGCGCATGGCATCGGCACCGCGGACGATCCGCCCCTCTCCCGAACGGCGGTCGTAGAGCAGCTGTTCGGAGGGCGACAGTTCGAAACGACCGCCACGGCGGTCGTCGAGCACCACGCGGCCCTCGTCGAGCGTCACGGCGACGATGTCGTCGCCGCCGTAGGCCTTGACGTTGAACGACGTGCCGAGCACCTGTATCTCTCCGCCCTCGAACTCCACGACGAACGGCCGCCGGGGATTGTGGGTCACCTCGAAATAGGCTTCGCCTTCGAGCCGGATGCGGCGTTCGAAAAGCCCGAACTTGACGGGATAGTGGATTTTCGACTCGGAATTGAGGTAGGCGACCGTGCCGTCCTGGAACAGGCACTGCGTGCGCCGGCCCCGGTCGACGACGAATTCGCCGTACTCCGCGCCCGAGAAGATGCCCCCTACCTGACGGTCGAGGCGCAGGGCGACGCCCAGCACCAGCGCGACGGGAATCAGGACCGCGGCGACACGGAAAAGGATGCGGCGACGGCGTCCGCGCGTGAGGGCGGCTCTGATCCGCGCGAAGATGCGCTCCGAGGCGACCTCCTCCCGCTCGTAGTCGCCGCAGAACTCCTGCCGGTCGAAGTCGCGGCCGATGTAGCGGCTGGCCCACGCCTGGCCCGGACCGGTGGCGAGCCACTCGGCGACCGAGGCCGCCTCGGCGGCTGTGGCGCGGTTTTCGAGCGTCTTATGCAAAAGTTCTTCCGAAGGTCTGTTCATAAAAATAAGGTTTGCAGGGTGACGATAAGCAGAACGATACGGCCGAAGCGGCTTTTCAGGAGTTTGACGCCCTCCTGGTAGTGCGAACGGACGGTGTTGACCGAGAGGTTGAGCATTTCGGCGATCTCGGGGTTCGAATAGCCCGCCTTGCGCAGGCACATGACCTGCCGCTTCTGGGTCGGAAGCCCCGCGATCACCGCGTCGAGCACCTGCGAAAGGTCCTCGCGCTCGATCTGCGCGTCGAGCGGGTCGGAAGCCTCGGGGACGAGCTGCGCCAGGCGGTAGCTGTGCACCAGCTCGGTATTGCGGCTGCGCAGGTAATTGAGGATGTAGTTGCGGGTCATCGTGTAGAGGTAATTCCGCAGGCTCAGCATGACGGTCATGTCCTGCCGCCCGATCCAGAGTTTCACGAAGACGTGCTGCACGGCGTTCTCGGCTGCGGAACGGTCCTTCAGCATCTTCAGGGCCACGGCATAGAGTATCCGGTGGTACTTCGCATAGACCTCCCGGAAAGCCTCCTCGCTCCCCTGCTTGATCCGCCGGAACAGCTCCCGATCCTCGTTTTCCTGGATGAAATCTTCGGTCATACAGGAGCAAAGATAGCATTAATTTCAAATTTGCAACTCCCTGCCGGAAAAACAAAAAAGCCGCAGCTTTCGGGCTGCGGCCTTTCCGGCTTGCGGATCAGCGGATTCCGTATTTCCGGAATATCTTGCGCAACTGCGGTTCGAGATGGCGGGTCATGTGCATGAAACCCTGGTCGGAGGGGTGCGAGCCGTCGACCGTCCCGAGGTGATCCGTGCCGATCATCCCCGGGGAGTCGATGAAGTAGATGTTCCGGTCGTCCTTCATCAGCCGCCGGATGCCCGCTTCGGCGGCGGCGCGCTTGTCGGATTCGAATTTCCGCGCCCGGAGGTTGAAATTCCCGGTTTCGCGAACCTCGGTCTGAATGAAGATCAGCGGCGTCGAGGGATGCGCCTTGCGGACGGTCGCAACGAACGAGTCGAGCCGCTCCCCGATCTCCCGGGCACTCGGGTTGGAGAAGGCGTCGAAAACGAAGGCGTCGGCCTCCATCTCGGCCAGCATCCGTGCGAATTCGGGTTGCAGCTTGCACTGTCCGCTGTAACCGAGATTCAGGAAATCAAGCCCCATTTCGCGGGCCAGCCGCGCCGTCCAGGTCATGCCGGGACGCCCGGCCGAAGCGCCGTGGGTGATGCTCGACCCGAGCACTACGATCCGGTGGCGGAACGGGTTCGGAACGGCCTCGATGCGGCTGTCCCCGTCGACACCCAGTTCCAGCGAAAGCACCTCGTCCCAAAGGGGGAGGTACAAGAGGCACGTCTTCTCGCCCTGGTCCATATACTCGACCAGCGCGCTGTCGTGGTTATCGCCCTTGGGCCAGCCGAAACCGGCGTAAACCCACTGCCCGCCGCGCTCGATGTAGAGGTCGAGTCCCTTGCGGGAGATGGCGGTCATGTTGTGGCCCAATCCGTATCCGCCGGTTTTCCACCGGGCGCGGATCGTCCGGCTGTCGGTGCGGAAAACGACGGCCAGCCCGGTGGAGAAGGCCGAGTAGTTCTTCACGGGCTGCCAGAGCTCGTAACGGGCGGTGTCGACCCGCTGGAACGGTTTGGGAGTAGGCATGCTCTTGCCGATGACGGTCAGCGTCGCGGCATCGACGTAACGGAGCGGTTTCTTCTCCTGTGCGCCGGCGGCGTTCAGCGTCAGCAGCAACACGGGCAGCGCGAGGCTGCGGAAAACGAGGGAAAGGTTCTTCATGGTATCGGAGTTTGGTTGTATCCGGGTTTATCGGCCGTCCGGCGGGTTCAGAGTTTGTAGAGCGCGTAAACGGGATTGTGGTCCGAAAGGAACGGAACACCGTAACGTCCGGAATCGGCGAGGGTCCGGTAGGCCAGCGTCCGGGCATTGCGGGCGAAAATGAAGTCGATCCACAGCGAGCGCTTGCCGAAGTCGTTGAACGTCGGAAGTTCGTCGGTCACCGGGGCCGCATGGCGCGCCGACTGCATCCACGCCTTCAGCGGGTCGAGCAGGGCGTTGTCGTAGGTCGTATTCAGGTCCCCCGAGAGGAACACGGCGGCCTTCTCCCCGGCGATCTGCTTCATCCGGGCGACCATCATCCGGGCCGATTCGGCGCGGGCCTGCTTGCCGATATGGTCGAAATGGGTGTCGAAATAGAAGAACTCCTTCCCGGTTTTCCGGTCCTTGAGCTGCACCCACACCGTGACGCGGCGGCACATGGCGTCCCAGCCCCGCGAAGGGCATTCGGGCGTGGGGCTGATCCAGAAAAACCCGCTGTCGAGCAGGATGTATTTCGAACGGCGGTACATGACCATCAGGTGCTCGCCGCCATCGGGTTTCTTCTCGATGTCGGTCGCGGCGTCGCGGCCCATGTCGACCTCGGCGTATTCGGGGAGGTTCACCTTCAGATAGTCGATCTGCGGCCGGTGCGGCTCCTGGAAGCCGATGACGTCGGGCGATTCCGCACGGATCATCTCCACGCAGGCGGCACGCCGCGCGACCCAGCCGTTGTCGCCGTCGGCGCCGGGCTTGTAATAGCGGATGTTGAACGACATCAGTTTCAGGTCGGCCTTCGCAGCGGCGGAGGCCAGCGCCTTGTCGTCCTGCGCCCACAAGGGCAGCCCAAGGCCGAGAAGCGCAACAAAAAGCAGTAGTTTTTTCATAATGAACAAGGATGCCAGCAAGCCGGACGAATCCGAAACCGGACGGTCCGGCGAACTCTCCGACACAAAAATATCGTTACGGCACCAAAGATAATTCAAAAAAAGCAAAAAAAGCAAACCGGCCTCTGCTTTTTGCACAGATTACAGCGCGATGCCTGTTGCAACAGGCGGCAAAAGGAAAGGGACGGGACCTTCGACGGAGCCGAGCGGGACGGGACGCACGCCGCGGTTCCGGGACAGGAATGCCGCATCCGCCGATCTTCGGACGTCAGACGTTTTTTCCGCGGAAAAGGCTCCGAATGTCCCGGAAAATTGCTACCTTTGCCACAAATAAACCCTATTTATACTATGGAATTCGAAGGAACCGTTTACAAAATACTGCCCGTGACGAAGGGAACGTCGGCACGCGGTGAGTGGCAGCGTCAGGATGTGGTTTTCGAAATGAACGAAGGCTCTTTCGCGCGCAAAATCTGCGTTACGTTCTTCAACAAGCCCGAAGATGTGGCCCGTCTGAAAGAGGGTTCGGCCTACAACGTCTCGGTCAACATCGAGTCGCGCGAATACAACGGCCGCTGGTACACCGACATCCGCGCATGGCGTCTGCAGCCCAAGCAGGAGACCGCGGCAGCCCCGATGCCCGACATGCCGCCCATCGCCGAGGAACCTTCTTACGCTTCCTCGCCCGCACAGGTCGACGACCTGCCGTTCTAAACGGCCCCAGCCGAAAGACTCCGGTCTTCGAATCATCGAAGACCGGAGTCTTTTTATACACCCTATTATAAAAAATCCGGATGCGCCGAAAGCACATCCGGATTCATCTTTCGCGGTCCGACTATTTTGCGGGAGCAACCTCGGGCTTCTCGGCCGTTGCGGTCGAATCGGCCGGAGCAGGCTCCACATAGGGAGTGACGTCGATCAGCTCGACCTCGAACTCCAGGGCCTCGTTGGGACCGATGTCACGGCCTGCGCCGCGTGCACCGTAAGCCAGATCGGCGGGAATCCAGAGCGTGATCGTACCGCCCTTGCCCACCAGCTGCAGGCCCTCGGTCCACCCGGGAATCACCCGGTTGAGCGGGAACTCGACGGGTTCGTCCTTGTCGAAATCATCGGGACGCTGCTTCTTGATCATCTCCTGCTGCTCCTTCGAGCGGTTGGCGAACTTCGAGGTGTCGAACACCTTGCCCTCGCGGGTACGGCCCGTATAGTGCACCTTCACCACGTCGCGCGGATCCTTGGGCATCACCGAAGCGTCGCCGGCGTCGGTAACCTTATAGAGCAGACCCGACTCGGTCTTCTTCACGCCCGACTTCTTCTCCATTTTCTCCAGCCACGCCTTAGAAGCCTCGGCGTTCTCGGCCGGACGCTTCACCATGAAGTAGTATTGCAGGTACTGGTTCACCTCGTCCTCGGTCATCTTGGCGTTGTTGTCGCGCACGTTCTGCATGGCCTCGCCGATCCAGACCAGCTGGATGGGCATGCCGCTCTGTGCGATGTTGTAACCGATGTCGTTACCGAAGGCATAGGAGATTTCGGTACGCTCCTCCTCGCTCTCGAACATGTCGGGATCGGCGGCGGGATACTCCACCTTCGTCGTGTCGCCGCCGGCCAGGCGTACGCTGTCCGCCTCGGCACGCTTCTGCGCCACGGCCTGCGCACGCTCGCCGCGCTTGGTCATGAAATATTCGCGCAGCATATCGAGCGATTTGTCATGCTCCTGGGTGGCCTTGCCCAGAGCGCCTTCCCGGACGCCCTTGTCCACAGCCTTGAAATCGAACGGAATATCCTTCATTTCGTAGCTCATGCCATAGCCGATGTTGGCTCCGAGCGAATACGACAGCGAGTCGAACTCGGACAGACTGCCCAGCTGTACCCCGCCCTTGTTTCCTCCGCAGGAGGCGAGCATTGCAGCACCCGCGAGCGCCGCAGCAAAAAAGATTTTTTTCATTGTTGTTTTTACTATGTATTTGATGTTTGCCTTTCAAATCGTATGCGCAAAGATAGTGCAAGCCGGGCACAGAGGTGAATTTATTCGACTCTGCCGAGGCGCCGCCTATCCAAGCGGGGGTTTATTCCCCGCAAAGATATAAAAATTTTGTTAACGAAATGATTCCGAGCAACTATTTTGGCGAAATCCCCGGCCCGCCCGTTCGGCCGCGGAACCGCTGCCGCCGACCGGACCGTTAACGCCGCCGCGACCGGGTCGCGTATTTGTCGAGGTCGACGAGTTCGATCTCGAAATAAAGCGTCGCATTGGGAGCCACGCCCAGCTCCTTGTCGCCCTCGGCGCCGTAGGCTGCCGACGAAGGCATCCAGGCGTTGATCTTGCCGCCCTTGCCGATGAGTTTCACGCTCTCCTGCACCCCGCGGCGCAGGTTGCGGACCAGCGAACGCACCGTATCCCCCCGCTCGTAGGAGGAGGTGATCTCGTCGCCCGCCGCCGTGCGGATCACCCACCGCAGGGCCACGCTGTCCCGCTCGGAAGTGGGAATCAGGTTCTGGTCGCCGACAGCCGTAACCGTGTAGGTCACGCCCGACGAGGTGCGGGCATAGGAGCGGTTCGACTTGGCGATGTCGAGGAGGAACTGCTCCTCATAGGCGCGGGCCTTCTCGGGAAGGGCGTAGTTCACGTAGCTCAGATAGAACGTCTCGGCATCGGCCGCCGAGAGCTTGGGATTGCCGCGGAAAATGTCGCGGATACCTTCGCAGACGGCATTGACGTTGATCGTCGAATCCATTCTCAGCAGGTTCATGCCCACGTTCATGCCGATGACGTAGGCCACCGAATCGGTATCGTTCCGGAGTTTCACGCCGCCTCCGCCCGAGTTTTTCGAGCAGGCTCCGGCCAGCAGCAGCACAAGGACCGGGAGGATCGGGAAGGTCTTTTTCATCATTATCGAATCTTTTTTGCAAAGATAGTGCAAGGTGCGGGCAGAAGCAAATTTATTTGCCTTTGCCGAACCGCAGTCCTTTGAGGGCGAAGCCGATACCAATGCAGGGCGCGTGTCCCTCCCCGCATTCTGCCGCGCCGGTCCGGACCGGGCGCCATTTCCGGCAAAGGCCGCGCAGGCGGCGGATAGCTACCGCCCGTCCTGCCGGGTCCGGCGGTTTTTCACCGAAAAGGCCAGGATCAGCAGGCACCCCACGACGGCGGCAGCCAGCGAACCCATCAGGATCGCGATCTTGCCGCGGTCGACCAGGTCGGGGTCGGTGAAGGCCAGCGAATCGACGAACAGCGACATCGTGAAGCCGATACCGCCCAGGCAGGCCACGGCCAGCAGCATGCGCCATGTAGCCCCCTCGGGCAGCTCGGCCAGACCGGTCTTAACGGCACCCCAGCTGGCGAGGAAAATGCCCAGCGGCTTGCCGAGGACAAGGCCGAAGAAGACGCCCATGCCGATCGAACCGATTTCGGGCGAATAGTGGAAAATATTGAGGTATTCGAACGACGTGATCTCGACGCCGGCGTTCGCCAGCGCGAAGACCGGCATGATCAGGAACGTGACGTAGGGCGCCAGTCCGTGTTCCAGGCGGTAGCTCATGCCCACCGAGTTGGCCGACAGGTCGTGCATGCGCCGCAGGTAGAACCGCTGTTCCTCGTTGGGGAAATCCTCGTGCGAGGCGGCACGGAGCATCAGCGCATTGAGCCAGCGCATCTTATGGGCGAAATACTCCTTGCTGTAACGCGGTTCCATCGGGATCAGCAGGGCCATCGCCACGCCCGAGATGGTCGAGTGGACGCCCGAGTAGTAGAACAGCCCCCAGACCACGAAGGCCGGGACCAGGTAGGAGAACATGCGCTTCTCGCCCATCTGTTTCATGAAGTAGACCCCCAGCATGATGACCAGCGCCACCAGCAGGCAGCCGATCTGCACCTTGCCCCCGTAGAAGAGCGCGATGACCAGGATGGCCCCCAGGTCGTCGGCGATGGCCAGCGCCGTGAGGAAGATTTTGAGCGACACGGGAACCCGGTTGCCCAGCATCGAGAGGATGCCGATGGCGAAGGCGATGTCCGTGGCGGTGGGGATTCCCCAGCCGTTTGCGGCCATCGTACCGTGGTTGAACGCCGTGAAGAATATCGCAGGAACCAGCATGCCGCCCGCGGCCGCCAGCACAGGAAGGATGGCCCGGCGTGCGGACGAGAGCTGACCGCAGACGATCTCGCGCTTGATCTCGAGACCCACGGCAAAGAAGAAAATCACCATCAGCCCGTCGTTGATGAACTTCTCGACGGTCATGCCCCGCGGGAAGATCCAGTCGATCACCCCGTCCGGCGAACGGACCATCAGCGAGAGATCGGTCTCCAGCAGGTGATGGTAGTAGAGTTTGGTCGCGGGGAGGTTGGCCAGCAGCATGGCGGCGATCACGCACACCAGCAGCACCACGCCTCCGGCCCAGGGCGCTTCCAGGAAGTTGCGGCCCCGAAGCCCCATCATGTGTCGCTGGCGGACCCAGCGGTACATCGAAAAAAGTCGCATTTATCAGTCGTTTTATTTTTCGTTTGACTTGAGGGTCTGCCCGCAGAGTTTCCAGAGCATGCGGGCGCCCGTGATGGCGTCGATCCGGTCGTCGGCCGCGGGGCACACCTCCACCACGTCGAAACCGATGATGCGGCGTCCCGAGCGGGTGAGCGTGTCGAGCAGCCAGACGGCCTGGTTGAACGTGAGGCCGCCGGAAACCGGCGTTCCGGTGTGAGGGCAGTTTTCGAAGGTCAGTCCGTCGATGTCGAAACTCACGTAGACCTCCTGCGGCAGCGCGTCAACGATACGGCGGCACTGCGCATCCCACGTCTCGCCGCGGAAAAGGGCGGCGGCGAGCGAAAGGTCGTCGAAGGTGGCGACGCGCCCGGAGGAAGCGGCCAGCGCGGCCTCCGACTCGCTGAAGTCGCGCACGGCGACCTGGGCGATCTTCGTCACCTGCGGCACGTCGCGCAGGACGTTGAACATGACCGAGGCGTGGGAAAACTCAAACCCCTCGTAGGCGTCGCGCAGGTCGCAATGGGCGTCGACGTGCAGGATGCCGAACGCCGCATGGCGCGCGCCCAGCGCCCGGATCAGCCCGTAAGGCGTCGAGTGGTCGCCGCCGACCAGCCCCACGGTCTTGCCCGCATCGAGCCAGCGCGAAGCCTGCGCCTCGACGTTGGCGTTCATCGCCATGCACCCCTCGTTGACGCGGCGGACCTTGCGCACGACATAGTCGTCCTCCAGGCAGCCACCCCCTTCGAGGTGGTCGATCACTCGTGCGGCGTCGGTCCGCAGGCGCTGCGAAGACTCCTGCAGCGAATAGTCCACGTCGGCCGTAGCGATGCCGCGGCGCCAGGCGCCGGGGGCCAGCGGATCGTAAAAATCCAGCTGCGTCGAGGCTTCGATGACGGCGTCGGGGGCATAAGCCGCACCGGCCCCGTAGGAGACCGTCACGTCCCACGGCGCCGAGATCAGCACCAGTTCCGCCGTTTCGGGAGCGAACGGAAGCCCGAAATAGGTTCCGTTGTCCACGCCGACTCCATCCGGGTCGAAGATTTTCTGTTCCATAACATGCTTTTGAACTGCAAAGGTACGCATTTTTTATTTTTTACCTATCTTTGTTTACTTAAAGACGAAAATCGACGAAAAAACACCCATATCATGAAAATCATTGCTGACAGCGCCATACCCTTTCTGCGGGGCGTTCTGGAGCCGTTCGCCGAGGTGGAATACCTCCCCGGAACGGCGATTTCGGCCGCCGCCGTGCACGACGCCGACGCGCTGGTGATCCGCACCCGCACGCGGTGCGACGAAAAACTCCTGGCGGGTTCGCGCGTAAAGCTGATCGCCACGGCGACCATCGGCTTCGACCACATCGACACGGCGTGGTGCGCGGCACACGGCATCGAAGTCACGACGGCCGCGGGCTGCAATGCCCGGGGCGTGCTGCAATGGGTCGGCGCGGCACTCGTTCACCTCTCCCGCACGCAGGGATGGCAGCCCGCCGAACGCACGCTGGGGATCGTGGGCGTGGGGCACGTCGGGTCGCTCGTGAAAGCGTATGCCGAAGGGTGGGGATTCCGCGTCGTCTGCTGCGACCCGCCGCGCGAGGAGCGCGAGCGGTGCGGGTTCCGGCCGCTGGAGGAGGTGGCCCGCGAGGCCGACATCCTCACCTTCCACACGCCGCTCGACGCCTCGACGCGCCACATGGCCGGCAGCCGCCTGTTCGGCCGGATGAAATCCGGCGCCGTCCTCATAAACTCCTCGCGCGGGGAGGTGGTCGACGGCGAGGCTCTGCTCCGAAGCGGTCTCGGCTGGGCGCTCGACGTCTGGGAGCACGAGCCGAACCCTGATCCGGCGCTGCTGGAAAACGCACTGCTCGCCACGCCCCACATCGCGGGCTACTCCGAGCAGGGCAAGGCCAACGCCACGGCCATGTCCGTCGCCTCGCTGGCCCGCCGTTTCGGCCTGCCGCTCGACGGGTGGTATCCGCCCCAGGCCGCCCCGGCGGTTCCGCGGCCGATCTCCTGGCAGGAACTTTGCCGGACCATCGGCGGGGCATACGACATCGCGGCCGAAAGCCGCCGCCTCAAGGAGCGGCCCGGGGATTTCGAATCCATGCGCGACCATTACGCCTACCGCCGCGAATATTTTTAGCACAAACGGCACGGATTGCGCACACACCGGTGTCCGAAAAAGGCGAAACCCGCTTTTTATTAGCTAATTCGTCCTTTTTTAATTACCTTTGCCCGCGATTACCAGTTAAGAACCATGTACCGGAGAGTCATAAAGCCCGTACTTTTCTCGCTTACCATCGAGCAGGCCCACCACGCGGTGCTGCTGTTGCTGCGCATCATCGGGCTGATACCCGGCGGCCGCTGGCTGCTGCGCAAATGCTACGCCGTGGAGCATCCGGCGCTCGAACGCGAGGTGTTCGGCATCCGCTTCGCCAACCCCATCGGACTGGCGGCCGGATTCGACCACAACGGCGAGGCGTTCCGTGAACTGGCCGCGCTGGGATTCGGATTCGTCGAGGTAGGAACCGTGACGCCCCGTCCGCAGGCAGGCAACCCGCGGCCGCGGGTGTTCCGCCTCCCGAAGGACAACGCCATCATCAACCGCATCGGACTCGCGAACCGCGGGCTGGAAGCCACCATCCGCCACCTGCGGCGCCCGCACGACGGCGTGATCGTGGGCTGCAACATCGGCAAGAACACCTCGACCCCCGCCGAAAACGCTCCGGCGGACTACCTCAAACTCTTCCGCAGCCTCTACCAGTATGCGGACTATTTCACCGTCAACATCAGCTGCGACAACGCCTGCCGCGAAGGCACGACGCACACGCGCGAACATATTCTCCAGATACTCAACCCGCTGTTCGACTTCCGGCGCGGGCAGAACCAGTTCCGGCCGATCATGCTCAAAATATCGCCCGACATGCCGGACGAGGTGATCGACCAGATCACCGACGTGCTGCTCGAAACGCCGCTCGACGGTATCGTGGCCACCAACGGGACTCACAGCCGCGAGGGACTCCACACGAGCCGCACGGCGCTCGAAAAGATCGGCAGCGGACGCCTCGGCGGCGCCCCGCTCACGCGCCGCGCCGTGGAGATCGTACGCCGCGTCCACACCCGCTCGGGCGGCACCTACCCCATCATCGGAGTCGGCGGACTGATGTCGGCCGACGACGTGCGGGCGATGCTCGACGCCGGGGCCGACCTCGTACAGCTCTACACCGGCTACGTCTACAACGGTCCCGGAATGGTCAAAGAGGTGTGCCGCGCGCTGATCGCCGACGCGGAAGCCCGCCAGACGGCGGAAAAGGCCGCACGGCAGGCCGCCGCATCGGAAGCCGCCGAACCGAGAACCGCTGTATCGGAAGTCTCCGCTCCGGAAACCGAAGTCCCGGAAGCCGCCGAACCGACATCCCCGGCCGACGCCCCGCAAACACAGCAGGAACCCGCAGAAAAACAGGAATCCATCCGGTCATGAAAGCGACAATCATCACCATCGGCGACGAAATACTCATCGGGCAGATCGTGGACACCAACTCGGTCTCCATCGCCAAGCACCTCAATGCGGCGGGCATCGTGGTCCGCGAGAAAATCTCGATCGGCGACGACCGCACGCAGATCATCGAAACGGCAGAGCGCGCCCTCGCCGCATCGGAGGTGACCGTCATCACCGGAGGACTCGGCCCCACGAAAGACGACATCACCAAAAAGACCCTCGCGGAGATGTTCCGCAGCGACATGCGCTACGACGAACAAGTGGCCGCGCACGTCGAGAAGATGCTCGCCGAACGCGGTATCGAATTCAACGAGCTCAACCGCTCGCAGGCGATGGTCCCCGCATGCTGCACGGTGCTGTTCAACGCCCACGGCACGGCGCCGGGCATGTGGTTCGAGCGCGACGGACACGTGATCGTCTCGCTGCCGGGCGTGCCGTTTGAAATGGAACACCTGATGGAGGACGAGGTGATGCCCCGCCTGAAGGCCCGCTTCGCGCTGCGGCAGATCATCCACCGCACGATGATCACCGCGGGACTGCCCGAATCGATGCTCGCCAAGCGCATCGAAGCGTGGGAAAACGCCCTGCCCCCGTACCTGAAACTGGCCTACCTGCCCAATCCGGGTGCGGTGCGCCTGCGCCTGTCGGCCTATGAGGTGGAGGGCGAGAGCGTCGCCCGCGAAATCGAGAGCCGGTTCGAGGCCCTGCGCAAGATCATTCCCCACAACATCCTCGGGTTCGAAACCGCGACCATGCAGGAGGCGGTGCACAAAATACTCACCGCGCGCGGGCTGACGCTCGCCGCGGCCGAAAGCTGCACGGGCGGCTCGATCGCCGCACGGTTCACGGCCATGCCCGGCGCTTCGGCCTACTTCCTCTGCGGAGTGGTGTCGTACAGCAACGAATCCAAAGCCGAACTGCTGGGCGTCGACCCCGCGGACATCGCCCGCTACGGAGCCGTGAGCGAGCAGGTGGCCCGCCAGATGGCCGAGGGCGTCCGCCGCGCGGCAGGCGCCGACTACGCCGTGGCCACCACCGGGATCGCAGGACCCTCGGGCGGCTCGGCGGAAAAACCGGTCGGTACGGTGTGGATCGCCGTGGCGACACCCCGGAAGACGGTCGCAATCCTCAAACAGTGCGGAACCGACCGGGGACAGATCATCGACCGCGCCGGCGCCTTCGCCATCGGCCTGCTGCGCGACTGCCTGAATGGAAACTAAACACCTCCAGCCATGAATAAACTGCTCGTCATGCTGGCTGCGCTCTCCCTGACAGCCTCCTGCAACTGCTTCAAACCGGAAAAGAGAGTCCACCGCCTGCTGACCGACCGTACGCAGACGCTCGCCGTGGCCGAAAGCTGCACGGGCGGGACCATCGCCGCGCGGTTCACGGCCATGCCCGGCGCCTCGGCCTATTTCAAAGGCGGCGTGGTGGCCTACTGGAACCAGACGAAAGAACTGCTGCTGGGCATCTCCCGCGACACCATCGCCCGCTACGGCGTGGTGAGCGAAGAGATCGTGCGCAAAATGGCCGAGGGCGTCCGCCATGCCGCCGACGCCCATTACGGAATCGCCACCACCGGCATCGCAGGCCCTTCCGGCGGCACGCCCGAACTCCCGGTGGGTTCGGTCTGGATCGCCGTCAGTTCGCCCGAACGCACCGTGTCGCGGCTGATCCGCGTAAGAGGCAACCGCAGCAAAGTCATCCGCAAGGCCGGTTCGGCGGCCCTCTCCCTGCTCGAAGAAGAGATGCTGACGGAAAAAACAGCCCGTTATAATCCTTAAAAAAGCGAATTTATATACTTTTTTATTTGGTTTTCTCGGTTTTTGCGGCTAATTTTGTACACTTTTAGCCCAAAATGTAATGAAAAACGCCCTGCTACTTCTGGTGATACTGGCGGCATCGGTATCGCCGGTTGCCGCCCAATCCTCGGCCGACGGTCTCGACAGCACGCTCGTAGCCTACTACCGCTGGTGCAACCGCCACAAACAGGACCCGGAAATGCTGCTCAAGGCCGACACCATGTTCCGTCTCGCGGGCGAAAAACAGAACCGCCGCATGCAGGCCGTAGCACTGTGCCTGAAAACCGACTACTACTATTACACCAACAAATTCGACTCGGTCAAAGTGTGGGTGGCGCGCACCCAGCAGTTCACCCGCCAGCACAACCAGCCGACGCACTACTATTTCGTCTGGACACGACTGATCTCCTACTACACCAAGTACAGCAAATACACCCTCGCCCAATATGAATTGGAACGCTTCCTCGACCAGGCCATCCGGGACGACTACAAACCGGCCATTGCCGAGGCATACAAGCATTTAGGACACATTTACCGGACCAAATCGCTCTACAATACGGCCATCGACACCTACCTCAAGGCCATCGATGTCGCCGAGCGGAACGGGCTGAAAGAGGTGGACGTCTCCGACCTTTACCTCCAACTCGGCGAGATGTACACCCAGCAGCGGAAATACGACCAGTCCGAGAGAGCGCTCCGAATGGCCGAGAAGACCATCCTGCTCCCCGAACATATCTGGCGCGTGCGCATCGCCCAAGCGAATCTCCATGCCGAGGAAGGGGAGTTTGCACGCGCCCGGCAGCTCCTGCGCGAAATCCGCGACGGGAGCAACGGATACGCCTCGGAAAACAAGATCAGGGAGATCGAACTCTCCATCTACAAGCACTCCGGCGAACTGCACAAGGCGCTGGAAATCGTCAACAAACAGCTGGCCCCCTATGAAAAAACCCGGGACAGCACACATTATTTCTATATCCCGATGCTCGGAACCCGGGCCGCGATCAATTACGAACTGGGCAACTACAAGGCTTCGGCCGAGGACCTCTCGCGGCAAATGGCTCTCGCACAAAAGAAATACGACCAGAGCAACCGGGAGACGCTGAACGAATTCGCCACGCTGTTCGACGTCGAACGCCTCGACCGCGAAAAGGCCGAAGCGCAGCAGCAGGCCCAGGCCGAACGGCTGCGCCGCGCCCGCGTGTTCGAGATCAGTTTGGGTGTCATCCTGCTGCTGGCTTCGATATTCATCTTCATCCTGACGCGCCTCAACCGCCGCCTGGCCCATGCCAAACACGCCGCCGAGCAGGCCAGCCGCATGAAGGGCGTCTTCATCCGCAACATCACCCACGAAATCAACACCCCGCTGAACGCGATCGTCGGATTCGCCGAACTGGCCTCGACGGCCCCGGAAAACGACCCCGAGCGCGATGCCTACATCGACATCATACGCGAGAACAGCGGGTTCCTGCAGAAACTCGTGGACGACGTGCTCTACATCGCCGACCTCGAATCGTCGGACACCCCGCCCGTCAGTGCGCAGGCCGACATCAACGCCTGCTGCCGGGAGTGCATCCGCGGGCTTTCGAAACACGGCATGGCGGAGACCGCGATCCGGTTCCTTCCGGAACGCGAGAAATTCACGGCCGGAACCTCGTGCGTGCTGCTCACCAAAGCGCTCACCGAACTGCTGCGCAACGCCGTGCGGTTCACCGGACAGGACGGAACGGTATCGCTCTCCTACGCCGTGGCACAGGACGGCCGGAGCGTCACCTTCGCCGTTGAGGATTCCGGCCCGGGCGTCCCCGAAGGAGAGCAGGAACACATCTTCGACCGCTTCGTCAAAATCGACCCCTACGGCCAGGGCCTCGGGCTGGGACTGTCCGTGTGCCGGCTGATCGCCCGCACGCTGGGCGGCGACGTGCGCCTCGACACGCGGCACGCACCCGGAGCGCGGTTTCTGCTGACGATCCCCGTCGAATAGCGCAAATGCGCCCCGAATCGGGTCTCCGACCGAAAAAAAAGACGGCCGCTTTTGCTATTTGTCGAAAAGGTTGTATATTTCTGCATGTATTCAATCTTTTAATTGATAATCAACTAATTACACTCTGGGTAACGTATTGAGAGTAACAAATTGGTAACAAAAATATCTAATTTCAATGATTTTTTCACAGATATAAGATATTAATACATAGATTCTTGCGAATCCTCAACCTTGACTGGTTGGGGATTTTTTGTTGCAATTTTTTAATCAAAAGCAAAAACCGATGATATACTATATATAAATATTAATTAAAAATTAAAATTTCATAAATATGAGAACAGAATTACAAACTGAACTACAAGAGATTAAACAATTGTTGTTGTTGAACAACAAAACCGTATTGACACCCGACGAAGTATCGTTGATGTACGGACTGAGTAAAGACTACTTGTATCACCTGACCAGTGAACGGGTGATCCCGTTTCATAAACCGAACGGCAAAAAAATCTTCTTCGACAAGGAGGAGGTAGAGAATTGGTTGTTGCAGAACCGACAGGATACCGTCGAAGAAACACAGCAAAAAGCAACGTTGTACAATTTGAAAAATATGGGAGGGGTACGATGACGAATATATATTATAAATCAACGTATCGAACGACTATGGCGAACAATATCAATATCATGCAGTGGATTTGTACCGAGAATCACTCGATGACCTCCGACGAATCCGTTGCACATATTAATATTGTTTTTAATACAAAATATTTGTTTGAATCATGTTCGATACTATCAATATAAACCTTCGATCAATTGATACCCAACAATTGAATTTTGTCAAGACGGTTACTCGTGATCTGAATGCCGAACCTGTTTCCACTCGATTTGGAACCACATACACCTCTCATATCGACAACCTGACTATCCGAACAACAACACAGGGAGTATCTATTGGCAACGGCAGTCTTTGCAAGTTCCTTTACGGGAACAACGTGGTCAACTTTACGAGGACTGACACCCGACTTGCATTTGAAAAATTGTCCGACACGTTGCATATCTCGTTGAACAATGCAACTGTCTCCCGGATGGATGTTGCATACAATTTTGAGGTTACCTACCCTCCGGAATCCTATTTCTACCACTTGGGGAATTTGCCTTACTACAAACGACTGGAACAGTTGTACAACGGTGTAGAGGGATTGTATTACAGTTCGGTCTCCGACAAAAAACAATTGGTATTCTACGACAAGATCAAGGAGACGATCCATCACAAAGATTACATTCCACCGGAATATCAAAACAAGAATTTGTTGCGGTATGAACTTCGTTTGAAAAATCACATCAAACAAATTTTCAACGAGGACAAGGTGACTGTTCCGATGTTGTATGATGTACGGTTCTACAATCGAATTGTCGATTATTGGAGATCGGTATACCGAAATATTGTCAAAGTCAACGAATACGAGATCGATATTGCCGATTGCAAGGGTATCAGGGTTTTGAACAAAATCGGAATATTATTGTTGGTCGAACAACAGGGAGGGATGAACGAGTTCTTCAAAAAATTGGACCAACAATTTAAAATCGGAGAACTGGACAAACGGCAACTCTCGGAGATTAAACGACAAACTAAATTGTTATTGCAAAACAAATCGATAGGAGTAGTCCGTAGTCCTCTTATCGAGGAGTTGAATACACTTGTTGAGGGGGGGGGTGTAAACAAATATACAATCACAAGAAAAACCGAGAAAAATTCGTCAAAAAAATGAGGATTTTTCTCGGTTTTTCAATTGATTTTTGTTGTGAATATCAATCCAAAAAATGAAACGATTTGGAATTGCTATTGATATATCACTTGTAGATCACATTTGTTTGGTTATCGGTACGTTCGGTTGTGAATACGATGATGTTTCACAGAATCGTTTCCCATAAGATGTAATTGTCAATTCTATCTGGTGACCTTGATAAGAAGCAATTACATATCCCTCACGAGAAAGAATGTCGACATAATAATCTTGGGAATTATATTGATCCGCAAAAATCTCATTCAGAGAATACAACCTTTGCAGATTGCCATCTGCTAAATCTTTTTTATATAATTCTAATAAAATGTGATCTAAGATTTTATTTTTGTAATCGCTAATTTTATTCAATATCTCCGACATAACAAATGGCATTTAAGATTAATAATTGAACATTAATTCATGGGATAACCATCGACATAAAGAGTTGTATGAGGATCAAAGAATTTTAGGAAATCCGGATAAATACTTGACGTGTATTGGTATTGGTTTCTTGTCATATATACGGATTGAAGATTGGGATTTTCCATACATATAATTAAACAACCATTACGATTACACATGGTGACATCTATTGAATTAGTCAAATTATTATTGTGTATGATTGCACCTCCTAACTGTGTATTATGTGTGAAATCCAATGTTTCTATTTTGTTATTATAACCAGTCAATTGTTGCAGTCTTGAATTTGCCGATAAATCAAGTTTAGTCAACTGATTGTTTTCACAACTTAATACCATCAGATTTTTGCACTCGGATAAATTTAGTTCCCGTATTTTGTTATTACTGCAATAAATCTGAGAGAGATTCGGATTGTTTGAAATGTTTAAAGATGAAATCGTATTCCCAGAACATTCGCCGGGGAAATTGAATGTTGGAGAAGATATAAATTTTCCATTCGAATAATCCAATATTGTCAATTGACCGTTTTGGGATATGTCCAAATCTGTTAGTTGATTGTCATTACAATATAAGGCAGATAGTTTTGTATTGTTTATTGTGCTAATTGACGATAATCTATTGTTCCCACAATTTAATAATGTCAATTGTGGATTATTCATGACATCCAACAGGGAGATTTCATTTCCAGAACAATCCAACGTACTTAAAATCGGATTTTGAGATACATCCAATCCAGATAATTTATTGTTGGTGCAATATAAAATCTCCAATTTTGAATTTTTGGTTACATCCAATATCTCTAACAACGGATTAGATTCAATTCTCATAATAGCAAGTTGATCGTTTTTACCGATGTCGATCGACTGTAACGACTCATTGTTGGTACAATCCAATTGCAGAATCTGTGTATTCGCAAATGATAATACAAGATTATTATACGATGATTTGTCAATCGTCACCATATATGATTCTTCTATACTACTGCTATTGTCCGTAATGACGTTCTTGCCATTTTCAAGCAAATAGAGTGTTATCAAATCCTTGCAATTACTGAAATCCAATAATTGCAAATCGTTTCCATAGCAAGACAGGGTTTGCAGAGAGGTGTTTTCACTTGTATCCAGTTCTATAATCTGATTGTTGCTGCAATCAAGGATTTTGAGTTGCAAGTTTCCTGTTAAATCCAATTTTGCAATAGAGTTATTGCTACAATTCAACGAAACAAGATTCGGGAAATTCTTGATTTCTGCAATTGACGTAATTCCCAGACCACTACAATCAATAGAAATGATTTCGTTTACTTCTGATTGGGAGAGAAACCCATTTTCATCCTTATCAAAATTCGTTAAGATATATTCTTCGAATTTTGAATCTTCAAATTGGTAAGGTTCTACTTTTACAGAAAACGAGAACATGACAAAACTCTTGGAATCCGTCCCCATTGCAGTAATTGCAATTTCACCACTCTCTTCTGCAAAAGTATTCTCTTGGGGAGGTGCAATAACAGTCATTACATCTCCAAGAACAGAGACTTTCCATCCGTCAGGTTTCGAGATTGAAATTTTGGCAATATTGTTCTGTACAATATCAAACGTTCTTGTTTCACCATATACAAACAATTGCCGATCAGAAACATTTGATACAGTAAAAGATACCCCTTTAGACAAGGGGATAGACACTACCTTCCCATCGGTGAATGTAAAATACACGAAATTATCGTCATAACGGACATTGTTGAAGAAAGAACTACCGTCAACCCCATCTTTTCCGTCTGTTCCATCCTGTCCGATTGCTTTTACATCTTTTCCATTTGTATCTTTCAGTCTTTGAATACCATTCCTCATGTCGATTGTCCAATATCCTTCGGAATCGACACCCAAAACCGGAGTGATGCCATCTTTGCCGTCTTCTCCGTCAGAACCGTCCTTACCATCGGTTCCATTCAAGGATTCCAGCCATTCTTCGATGGTTCCGGAATATCCTTTCTCTACTGCCAGTTCGTATGCAGATTTGCCATTCGATCCTTTCAATGATTCCAACCACTCGTCCAATGTCCCCTCATATCCTTTTTCAACAGCAAGTTCATATGCAGATTTGCCGTTCGACCCATTGGTTCCATCCAAGGACAACAACCATTCTTCCAATGTTCCTGTATATCCTTTCTCTACTGCAAGTTCATATGCAGATTTCCCCTCGGAACCATTCTGACCATCTGAACCTTTCAATGATTCCAACCACTCCTTCAATGTCCCCTTATAACCTTTTTCAACTGCAAGATCATATGCAGTTTTGCCATCTACTCCGGAAACTTTCAGTTTATTTCCATCGTTATCCAACAACCAAGTCTTGTTTCCATTGGTTGTGATTGTCCAATAATAGATACCTTCGTAGATGTCAATACCGATAATAGGGGAATCTTTGCCATCGATTCCATCCTTGCCATGTTTAATGGTAATGGTATTCCCTTTTGCAAAAGTGATTGTATATCCACTCTTGTCTGCAAGTTCTTCTATTTTGACAATGTAATCCCTTGCATTGATTGCATCGATGATACTCTGAATCGAACTGATGTCCGAGTTCATGGTTTGTACCGTTTTCTCCAAGGATGCAATCCGATCTTTCAGATCATTGACATTTTGCCACAGTTTACTGTCGTCATACTCGTCACTGCAACTTACAAACAGCAATGTAGCAATACACAACACCGATAGAATTTTTTTCATAGTAACTATTGTTTGAATTGGTTGAACATTCAAATTGTAGTTACCATTCAACTCCCAAATGGTGGATTCAATCAAAAAAGAAAGTGTGGAGTTGTTTGTTTATCTGACAGGAGGTTCTGACAAAACCCGAATACAAATAAACAATACCCCACACCTGTCTGATATGTTGAGATATGAACATACCAATACAAGTGATGAGTGTTATTGTTATCCTTGTATTCTTGAAAACTGTCAGATTTCCTGTCAAGGATAAAAGCAAAACACTTTCATCAATAATATGTTGTTCCCACGGGAACACCACAAAGGTATAAAAATGTTTGCTAATATCAACACACTCAACGGGGTATTGCCGAACAAATTTAACCCGAATATTCCAAAAAATCACTATTTTACTTTCAGTATCTTCTCAGTATGTTGCCGGTTTTTCCTCTCGATAAATATAAAAAAACGAATCTACCTATGGATTTTCCTACTTACAAAGTCACCGAACGAACTTATCGATACGGAGTTCGTATCCCCGATTCCAATTTCTTCGATTATCTGGTCAGTACCTATGATCTCATCGTCGATAAAGAGGGCAAAATCTCCCCCTACGACACTTCGCGAATTACGAAGATAGATTGTTCCCACCGAGGGATCGAGTCGTTTGCAGGGATCGAATCGTTCCCGAATCTGACCTATTTAAATTGCGGATGGAATCCCGTCAAAAAACTCGAATTACGGAATCACTATAAACTGAATTATTTGTTTTGTCCCGGATGTGAATTGTCCCACCTCGATATAATGTCGTGTCATTTCCTTACGGTTCTGAATTGCAGGTTCAATCGTCTCCGAACTTTGAATCTCGACTATTGTTATTCCCTACGATTTTTGTCGTGTTGCAACAATTTACTTAAAACACTCGACGTCACACCTTGTTCCGATTCGATACGAGTCAACCGTAACGACAATCCCGGTCTTTTTGAGATAATACACCGGGTTCAACAAAGATCAATATAGGACAGGGATACTATTGACTGCCTTTCGTTTCGTTCTGTCAACGACCTTTGCATATTGCATGGTGGTTCCGATATCGGTATGTCCCAATATCTCCTTGACGGTATAGATGTCCACCCCGGAGTTCAACAACAAAGTTCCGCAAGTGTGTCTACTGCAATGGAATATACAAGGCGAAGCAAGCAATAATGAACAGGTAAAGATTAAACGTAAGTCGTTTGAAATGAGCTGTATTTCTGTATTCTGCAAAATGTGGAAAATGCAAACGACAACGGAATATTGAGGTTGTTCAGTTACCAAACCGTTAGCCGGGTAGTTACCGAAACGGGAATAGGTAACACAAAGCGATGAAAAGAAAACCTCACCGTTTTGTTTGCGCTCATACACAGTGTTTTGCGTATCAAAGAGCGCTTATATGGCAAGTAACTTTGCACTAAAAAAATATAAGCGTATGAAAGTAGAAAAATTCAAGGTGTTGCTTTACCTCAAAAAGAGCGGACCGGACAAGTCAGGTAAAGCTCCCATTATGGGACGCATCACGGTAAACAGGACAATGGCGCAGTTCGGTTGCAAGCTGTCCTGCACACCGGAACTGTGGAATCCCCGTGAAAGCCGTCTGAACGGCAAGAGCAAGGAAGCGGTGGAAACAAATGCCAAGATTGAGAAGTTGCTGTTGGCGGTGAACAACGCCTTCGATAACCTTGTAAGCCGTAAAGTGGATTTTGATGCCACCGATGTGAAGAATCATTTTCAAGGAAGCATGGAAACACAGATGACCCTCATGAAAATGACAGATGCAGTCTGTGACGACATCAAGGCACGTGTCGGCATAGACCGTGCGAAAGGGACTTATCCCGGCTATCACTATATGCGTCTGACGCTCGGGGAGTTCATCGAGAGCAAGTACAAGGTCAAGGATTTGGCTTTCGGACAACTGACGGAACAATTCATCCACGACTATCAGGCATTTGCCTCCGGTAATAAGGGTTATGCGATTGATACCGTCCGCCATCATCTTGCCATCCTGAAGAAGATATGCCGTCTGGCGTATAAGGAGGGATATGCCGACAGAATCCACTTCCAGCATTTTACCTTACCAAAGAAGACGGAAACGACACCACGGGCATTGAGTCGTGAATCGTTTGAGAAAATCCGTGATGTGGAAATACCCGCTTACCGCAAATCCCATATACTGGCAAGGGATATGTTTCTCTTCGGGTGCTACACCGGGGTCTGTTATGCGGATGTTGTCTCGATTACCCACGAGAACCTATATACGGATGAGGACGGTGCTTTGTGGTTGAAGTATCGAAGAAAGAAAAACGAACTTCGTGCCAGTGTGAAACTGTTACCGGAAGCGATTGCGCTGATTGAAAAATATCATAGTGAGGATAGGGACACCCTGTTCCCTTTGTTGTATTGGTCAAATCTCAGACGACACATGAAAGCGTTGGCGGCACTGGCAGACATCAAGGATGATTTGTGCTACCATCAGGCGAGGCACAGCTTCGCCTCGCTGATTACGCTTGAAGCTGGTGTGCCGATAGAAACCATCAGCAGGATGCTGGGACATTCCGATATTTCCACAACACAGGTCTATGCCCGTGTCAGCCCTAAGAAACTTTTCGAGGACATGGACAAGTTCATAGAAGCCACCAAAGATTTTCAATTAGTTCTTTAATCCTTTAATACAGAAAACGATATGCGAAGCACATTTTCACTTTTGCCCTACATTAACCGCAGCAAAGTAAAGGCTGACGGTACGACCGCCATACTCTGCCGTATAACCATTGACGGCAAACAGACTGCCATCAGTACGGGAATTTATTGCCGACCGGAAGAATGGAACAGCAAGAAAAACGAGATTAAATCCGTAAGGGAAAATAACCGTTTACGAGAATATTTACGACTGACAGAGGAAGCCTACAATGAGATACTGAAATCACAAAGTGTGGTCAGTGCCGAAATTTTGAAGAACCACATATCCTTGAACAACATCCATCCGACCACTCTTCTACAGATGGGTGAATGGGAACGTGAGCGGTTGAAGAAGCATTCCGAAGAAATAGACTCGACTTCTTCCTATCGAAGTTCAATGTATTATCAGAAGTACCTGACGGATTTTCTTACGTCCATCGGTAAAAAGGACATTCCCCTTGAAGAAGTGACGGAGGATTTCGGCAAGTCCTACAAAGCCCACTTGAAGAAATGCAAGAACTTCGGGGTTTCCCAGACCAACCATTGCCTGCGTTGGCTGAACCGCCTGTTGTATCTTGCCGTAGACAAGGAGATTCTCCGTGTAAATCCCTGTGAGGACCTGGAGTATGAGACAAAGCCGGAAGCAAGGCACAGGTACATCAGCCGTGAGGAGTTCAAGAAGATACTTTCCACACCGATGTATGACAAGCGTATGGAACTGGCAAGACGGGCTTTCATATTTTCCACCCTGACGGGACTGGCGTATGTGGACATCAAACTTCTTCATCCCCACCATATCGGAACAAACGCTGATGGCAGACGGTACATCCGCATCAACCGCAAAAAGACAAAGGTAGAGGCATTCATACCCTTACATCCCATAGCGGAGCGGATATTGTCGCTGTATAACACGACCGATGACGAGAAGCCCGTGTTTCCTCTTCCCAACCGTGATGCCCTATGGTTTGAGGTTCACGAATTGGGAATAACCATAGGGAAAGAGGAAAACTTGACCTATCACCAAAGTCGGCACAGTTTCGGCACTTTTTTGATTTCGGCAGATATACCCATTGAAAGTATCGCCAAGATGATGGGACACTCCAATATTAGAACGACACAGGGATATGCACGGATAACCGATGATAAAATTTCCAAAGATATGGACAAACTGATGGAACGAAGAAAGGAAATATCGGCTGGCGAAAAGAAGAAATAGCAAATAATCATCATAAAATAAAGGAATTATGAGCAGAGGCATAATAACAATCAGTGAAACGGGTGCAGTCACTATGCCGACCGCACCCGTATGGATGATGCAATTTGAGATTGCCGACCTGTTCGGGGTGTTCTCGTGCAATGTCCGCAAGACGATACGGGTAATCTATAAGAACAATGAACTGAATGAAGCCGATACGATGCGATATATCAGGCAACCGGATGGTATCAGTTATGACGTTTACAACCTTGAAATGGTTATAGCCATTGCATTCAGGATATGCAGTAAAGAAAGTGCTTTGTTCAGACGGTTTATAATAAATGAAATCAGCACCACCAAAAGAGAAACGCCTGTTACGTTGTTTGTTTCCTGTGGCAGGAGTAATAACCGATGGTATAGTTGAGGTCATCCCGTCAGCCACTTGTTTCCGTTGCCACACGTTTGAAAGGCTCCGACAACGAAAAATAAGCAACTGATGGGTAATTATAAGAGCAGAAAAGGAACGGCTTACGGATGAAGTGTCAATACTGCGCTTCGTCTGTAAGCCATTCCTTTTTTCTTTTTGTCGGAAGTCTATTGCTGCCGCAATACAGGGCATACGGCAAACTGCGCTCCTTCAAGAAAAATCAAGTTATCCTTTGTCGGTAGGCGGAGCGGTAGCCGTCATTCAGCATCTTTTCAATGTCGGATTCACGGTAGAGGATTTTACCGCCCAACTGGATATAGGCGATACGCCCTTCATTGCGGTAGTCCTGAAGTGTCCGGCGGCTCACCTTCAGCCGTGCCGACACCTCCTTGTCAGTGAAGAAACGCTCACCGCCCAATGTCGGGCGGTAGTTGGCGGTCAGGTGCTCTACATTATCAAGCAGTCGGTCAAGACTGCCCATAAAGTGGATTATCCACTTGTTGTCTTTATTAATCAGTTCGTTCATATTACTTTGGATTTAGTGGAATTATTGTTGTCACTCTATTTAGTTATCAGATAGTCCTGCCTTTGAACTTCGCTTCCTTTCTTCTATCCTCCACAACGGAGACAATGAGCTCCACGTCTTCGGGACGGTAATACGTCTTGTGGTTTATCTGTGAATAAGCCAGCGTGCCGTTATCCCGAAGCGTCTGTAACGTGCGAGGGCTGATGTTGAGCATACGGCACACGTCCTGATTATCCATCCATTCGCTCATTTTCTTTTCCCCGTGCCGATGGCAGATGGCATCCATACGGCTGACGAAACGGTCGAACTTGGCGACCATTGCCTCAAAGGTCTTTCTTTCGATTGATACGATTTCCATATTGCCTTTCTTTTAATTGTTACTGTTTCTTTTGCCACAAAGAAATACATTATCCGCTGTCATGCAATGGATTTTCAAAAAGTGGCAGCGTGTTGCGCCGATATGGTAGACATTGTCCGGGGTACTGCTTTCCGTTTATCTGTGGGCAAGTCGGTGGAATACGATTTCCGTTCAGCCTTTAATTCCCATTTTTTATAAAGAAGCCACAGCCAAAATAAGGGCTTAATTTAAAATAGCCCCCAATCGTACCTTTGTCCTTTCAGCTATTCATATCCGGCAAATCGGTAAAGTCCGCACCGATTTGTCAATCTCCATAAAGCAAAACCGTACAAAAATGCCTAAGAAAATCCAAGTGCTTGACTGACTGCATTAAAGCACCTTACTTCGCTCCCGATAATCGGTCAAGGTATAGACCAAGACCACATTCAACAACTTAATCAATTTGTTTTTACAATGAAAAAAGAACCAAACATTACAGAGCATCAAGCTCGTGAAATCGTGGAAAAAATGGGGCGCAGGGAACCCTACACCTCCAAGTCGATAGACGACTTCTACAGGAGTATCGGTCTGGAACCGGAGGAGCCGGAACAGCTCGGCAAGACCGTCACGGAAGAAGCAGAAATTCCTATGGCAGATGAACCGTCAGGAGTGGCGACCGAAGAAGCGGCAATGCCGCAGAAGCGCGTCAGCAGCAAACAGCGCAGGCTGTCTTTGGATGAGTACCGCACCACCTATCTCAAAGTTCCCAAAATTATCAACCGCAAGCCCGTGTTCGTCAGTGAGACGGTGCGTGACGAGCTGGACAGGGTTGTCCGCTACCTCGGAGGGAAGGGCATGAGCGCATCCGGACTTATAGAGAACCTTGTCCGCCTGCACCTCGATGCCTACCGGAATGACATCGAGCAATGGCGCAAACTCTGACGGGATTACGGTGGAACAGGTTGAGCCGTTGGATGCACTCCATCGGTTCGACCGATACACAAAGTGAGTTATTACACTCGGAAATCAATCCGACAGGCGGAGGATTTTTGTGTCCTCAAAGACACAGCAAGATATATTTTCAGTTACCCGAATAATTCTAAGTAACTGAAAATGCCTTCACCGCCGTGGGCAGAATTATCCTCCGCAGTCGGATAATTTCGGGGTTCATTAATCAAAGATTAAGCAATGGACAAGCCATAAAATTAAAAGAATAAGAAGCATGAAGAAGAAGAACAAGTACGGGAGAAATCCCAAGTTGAACCCGAAGACACACTGTGTGATGGTGCGCTTCGATGATGTAGAATGGAACAGGTTTCTGACGATGTATGAGGAATCGAACGTGTATGCGAAGGCAGTCTTTCTCAAGGCGCACTTCTTCGGTCAGAAGTTCAAGGTGCTGAAAGTGGACAAGACGATGCTGGACTACTATACCAAACTGTCGGACTTCCACGCCCAGTTCCGCTGCATAGGCACGAACTACAATCAGGTTGTCAAGGAGCTACGCATCCACTTCTCGGAGAAGAAGGCGATGGCGTTGCTCTACAAGCTGGAGAAGTGTACCATCGACCTTGTGAAACTGAGCCGTGAGATTGTAGAGCTTTCAAGGGAGATGGAGAAATGTTACCAATCCAAATCCGACTGACATGGCATCGGTCAAGGTCAAGTTTCGCCCATCCACCATAGGCGGCAAGGAGGGCACAATCTACTATCAGGTGATTCATAACCGTGTGGTCAGGCAGATATATACCGACTATAAACTTTTCGCTTCGGAATGGGACTGCCATTCCGAAGCGGTCATACTGCATCGTGTTCCGAATAAGCAAGAGCGGAATAACCATTTGCTTTCGATAAGCTCACGCATCAGATGGGATAAGGACAGGTTAAACAAGATTATACAGACCTTATCCCAATCCGGCACATTTGTGACGGATGATGTAGTCGTGCGCTTTCAGGACAACAGGCAGGAGCCATCGTTTAACAACTATATCCGCCAGCAGATTGCCAGATTGAAACGCTTGGGGAAGATACGCACCTCGGAAACCTATACGGCAGCACTCCGAAGTTTCAGCGGTTTTATGGATGACAAAGAGGTCTTGTTTGACCAGATTAACACTGACCTGATAGCGGAATATGAGGCTTATCTAAAAGGCAGAGGCAACTCGCCCAATACCATCTCGTTCTATATGCGTATCCTGAAAGCGGTTTATAACCGTGCCACTGAAGACGGATTGACCGAACAACGGCATCCGTTCAAGTCTGTCTATACGGGAGTGGAGAAAACTTTGAAGCGAGCCATATCGCTTGGCGACCTTAAACGCATCAAAGGGCTGGATTTGTCGTTGAAGCCAAACCTTGACTTTGCCCGTGATATGTTCCTATTCTGTTTCTACACAAGGGGTATGTCGTTCATAGATATGGCTTATCTGAGAAAGAAGGACTTGCAGAACGGCATCCTTTCTTACCGCAGACGAAAGACTGGTCAACAATTGTTCATTAAATGGGAAAAGTGCATGCAGGAGATTGTTGACAAATATCCCGTAAATGAAACGGAATACCTTTTACCCATCATTACAGAACAGAACAAAGATTATCGAAAGCAATACACCAACGAACTTCACCGAGTGAACCATCTGTTGAAGAAAATAGGGAAGCAACTGAATTTGCCAATACCCTTGACAATGTATGTCGGACGGCACTCGTGGGCAAGTATTGCCAAGAGCCGCAATGTGCCTATTTCCGTCATCAGCGAGGGGATGGGGCATGATTCGGAGAACACCACGCAGATTTATCTTGCATCGCTGGATACCTCAGTGGTGGATAAAGCCAATAAGAAGATACTGGATTTGCTGTGAAGCCGTGAATGTTTTGCAAATCTGTCCAACGCTTTCTAAGAGACGGATATTACAATGCAAAGTTACGCAAAATAATGATTTCTAGGCTGTAAAATACTGAGAATTTTGCAGGTACTATATTTTTTGTTTTGCGAGGGATATTGGATGTTTTGCGAAATCATCTATGGAAATAAAAAATATATCTCAATATCAACGATATAGAGTAATTTATCCGTCTCTTAGAAAGAGATTCCCACAAAATCATACTACTTCACCTGAAAACGACCTTGGATATAACTGATATGAGATACGAAGAAAGAGCATGTATAGTTAGAATTGCCTTAGACCTAATAAAGGCTGATGGCATTATAGATACAAGAGAGATTGACTCCCTTGATGTTCTAAGAAAGAAGTATACTATCACTAGGGAAGATGAGATATGTGCAGCCGATTACACACTATCTCAAGCCTTAAAACATATAACATCTGCCGATGATGCCACTAAGCATACTTTCATGCAGGACTTTATTCAGATTACCATGTCTGATGATTTTTGTGCTCGCGAAGAAGCTTTGCTCTTAATGGCTTTACGCTTGATGCTTACTATAGACTTACCATGTGAAGTCTCTATTTTATCTTTCGATTCTTCGGTAATTAACTTTGAGAACTCGCAAATCTTGTATTTGGAGAGCGAATTTGACAAGGAAGTAAATGAGCAGATGCAGAAGTTTTATCGAGAAATCTGTTCAGAGGTTCGTCTTGCCGGATTTGAGTTGGTTTACCTGCCGAAAGTTTCTGAGCATTATAGTAGCATAGCAGAAGCAGACTTATTGAGAATCGTAAAGTGCCTGTACCCTAAAGTAAGTACAGAAAGGCTACAATCTGTCATAACACAAATGCTCAATTTGTCAACAGCCTCATTCTGTAACAATCAGTTATCTCCCAAGTTTTCTATTAAGGAGCTTCGTTCTATCAGCCCCTCTTTCTTAATCAAAATAGGTGATTCAACGGTTAATGACAAAAGAATATCGAATTTTCTGCTTGTGGAAATAGAAAAAAATCCATTGGCTACAATCAGGACTATACTTGACCTTTTTGCTGAGCATTACCATAATCTGCGTCTGAATTACATTCAAGAGGCGAAAGGTCGCTTTATCTTCACAGGATATTACCGACAGATTTTTGATATTCTTATGCTTCGTAAAGGGATAAAGAGTGCCGTTGTGTTAGACCCGTCTCGTGAACGTATATATTTCCCTGAAGCAGATGTCAAATTGAATAAAATACACCGTCGCGAAAAAGCTCTCTATGCTTTATTTCTAATGGAATCTGCCAGTGGTGGCATAAACTTCAGTCCACCGGAATCGCCAAAACAACTTGAACGGTATGAAAAACGCATGAAAGCAATTATGCACAAGTACCAACTCATTTATAGGATGTTTGGTGGAGATTCGGAAAAAGCTCCTAATATAGAGATACCCGAAATACGCTTACCGATGATAAGTTTACTGAAGAAACAGTTATCCCAGCTAAAGGACATTCTTTATCATGTGGACGACTACATGATTCAACGAAATATATATGGCAATTATTCGGTAAACATTCCCGCATCGTTATGCTGTTGCTGTGGAGTTGAAAGAACCGATATAAAACTTTTATCAGAATCGGAAGACTGGATAAGAATAGCTGCCATATAGCGCAATCTTTCTATCGTAAAGTCAAAGGGTTCAAAGGTTGCAACTTTCATTTGCCGAAAAAAGCAGTTCTCGGTTGTAACGTTTCTAAAAGTCAGGAGCTAACTAAAGAACAACATAATTTTGCATCAGAAATAATTCAAACAAATTAAAATTTACAACTATGATTAATCTTGAAAAAGGACAGCGCATCAGCATGGACAAAGGTCTTACGCTGGTAGGTGTAGGTCTCGGATGGGATCCGAATGAAGGTACAGGATATGATTTCGACTTGGACGCATCAGCATTTATGCTTGGCGAAAGCGGAAGGATACCGACTGATGAGTATTTTGTTTTCTACAACAACCCAAAATCTCCTGACGGTTCAGTTGAGTCAACTGGCGATGACTTGACAGGTGGTAATAGCGATGGGGGTGATGACGAGACTATAAATGTAGACTTGTCAAAGGTTGATCCTAAAATTCAGGAAATCGTTTTTACTGCAACAATCTACAAAGCAGAGGAACGCAGACAGAATTTTGGTCAAGTGCGAAATTCGTATATACGCATCTATGATGCCAAGACAAATGCCGAGATAGCTCGCTATGACCTTGACGAAGACTTCTCTATTGAGACAGCAGTAGAATTCGGACGTCTGTATCGTCGTGGCGATGAATGGAAATTTGAAGCTATGGGTATAGGCAACAAGGGAGGTTTACAATCTTTAGTTAATAAATACGCTTAAATGGTATGGCTGTTAATCTTGTAAAAGGTGAGAACCGAAAGCTTGACCTCAATAAATTCCATGTGGGTTTAGGTTGGGATGTAAACGAAGATGCATCTCAATTTGATTTCGACTTGGATGTGGCCGCTTTTATGATTGGAACTAATAAGAAAACTATAGCAGATGACTATTTGGTTTTCTACAACTCTGAAAAACGAGTTAAACCAGAAGATTTATCTACTATTGTATCATCATCATTATGGTCAAACAACGATAACTTAAGAAAAGAGTCTCGTCCTGTTGATCCAGACCTCTCGGTTATAGGCTCTATTGATGATGAAGATGGTAAAACGTCAGAGGATGGTGATGATGAAATCATGGATATAAATCTGGACAAGGTTCGTCCTGAGGTTCAAGAAATCATTATTACGGTAAGTATCTACGATTACCAAAATAGAAGACAAAACTTCGGTCAGGTAGAAAGAGCGTATGTCCGCTTGTATAAGCCCGGTAATGATGCAGATGGCAAAGAAGACTACCGCTATGATTTAACGGAAGACTTTTCAACCTGTGCATCTGTTGAATTCTGCCGCATTTATCGTAAAAACGGTGAATGGAAAGTTCAAGCATTAGGCATTGGACATAGAGGCGGACTTGAAGAGCTGGTTTCTAAATACATGTAGTTATGGCTATCATTCTGGAAAAAGGTGGTGACACTCATCGCATCAATCTCGAAAAGAGAACAGGAAAGACATTGACCGGTGAAATCGTCATCAATTTGGATTGGGATAAAGGTGGTTTCTTGAAAAACCTATTTGGAAATGCCATTGACTTGGATCTCGGTTGTTTCTACGAATTGCGAAACGGACAAAAGATGCTGATTGACGGTTTGCAATTCTCGCATGGTCGAGGTGGTGACCGTCATCATGTGACTAGACAGGGATGTTACGATAAAGCACCCTACATTTGGCATCAAGGCGATGACAGAGGTGGAGGAAGTTCATCCGGTGAGACTGTTTTTGTCAATCCAATAGGCGTTAATGACATAAAACGCATCATCGTTTACACTTTCATCTACGAAGGTGTTGCCAAATGGTCAGAAACGAATGCTGTCGTCAAAGTAAAGGTACCCGGTAGCGAGGATGTTATAGTCGAAATGGGGCAACAAGTAAGTCCAAAGAAATTCTGCGCCATTGCTCAACTTGATTTTGGAGGCGACAATTCGATAACTGTCAAGAAACTTGTGACATTCCACGAAGGGCATAGTGATTGCGACCGGACATATAATTGGGGTTTCAATTATAGTCCGGGGAGTAAAGACTAACAACAATAAAAACAATATATTATGGCTATTCGATTAGAAAAAGGACAACGCATCAATCTCGAAAAAGAGACCGGCGCAAAACTGACAAACTTCTGCGTAGGGTGCAATTGGGGTGCAATAGTCAAAAAGACTTTCTTTGGACTCAGCAGCTCGGTAGTTGACGTAGACTTGGATTTAAGTTGCTTGATGTTTGATGCAGAAGGGAAACCAATCGACCACATCTATTCGCCTCTCTATCGTTTTGGCGATAGAAACGTAGGGCTTCCAAATGGAAAGGTTGATTCAGTTGACCATGCTCTCCATCATACAGGTGATGATACACAAGGTGACCAAAATGGAGATGACGGATTGGACAACGAAATTATAACCGTTGATTTGAACAAAGTAAGTTCCCAAACAAACTCAATAGTGTTTTTCCTTAATATCTATAACAACAATGAGTTTAGTGGGGATTTTTCAGAGATACCCTATGCATCAATCAGAATGTATGAAGGTACTGCCACAAAGGTACATTCCGTTTTTGCACAATATGACGTTGCTACTAAGGATAATTGTCGTGGTATGCGAGCGCTTGTTATGGGCAAGCTCTATCGTCGTAATGGCGAGTGGAAATTCGCGGCCATTGGCGATGCTTTTGAGGATAGAAACATCGTTCAAACCATAGGAAGAGTAATGAAAGACTATTCAAAATAAAAAAATAGAAATATGAGACGACTTCCCGTTTATCTGCTCCTCGACACTAGCGGTTCTATGTACGGTGAACCTATCGAGGCGGTGAAGAATGGTGTGCAGACACTTATCTCCACTTTGCGCAGCGACCCATATGCACTCGAAACTGCATATATCAGCATTATAACATTCAATTCTTCTGCTCAACAGATTACTCCACTTACCGAGTTGGCATCTTTTCAACAACCCAATATTGATGCAAGTGGCTGTACGGCTCTTGGTGGAGCATTGGAACTTCTTTCACAAAAGATTGACAGCGAAATAACCAAAACCACAGCAGAAGTAAAAGGCGATTGGCGGCCATTGATATTCATTATGACCGATGGTGTGCCTACAGATGATATTACCAAAGGACTCTCTGAGTTCAAAAAACGCAAGTGCGGTATGGTTGTGGCGTGTGCTGCCGGACAAGGAGCAAGCACAGACACACTCAAACAAATTACCGAGAATGTGGTGCAGCTTGACACGGCTGACAGCGCAACTATCAAGGCTTTCTTCAAGTGGGTTTCCGCAAGTATCAGTACAAGCAGCAAGTCTGTTGAGGAAACAGCAGCCGAAGCAACCACAATGAGCGAATTGCCACCTCCACCTCCAGAGGTAAATATTGTAGTATAAGCATAACTATGCCCGAAAGTCGCCTATACAAAAGTGTCTTTCGGGCATTAATTCAAAAAACTAATGAGTAGAAGATTACCAGTATATATTTTAATAGATACAAGCGGCTCAATGAAGGGCGAGCCAATAGAAAGTGTCAAGGTGGGGCTATCTGATATGATAGCATCACTACGCCTTGACCCGTATGCATTGGAAACTGCGTGTATCAGTATTATTACATTTAATAGTAATGTAAATCAAATACTTCCGCTAACAGACTTGGAAAACTTACAGTTACCCGATATACAAGTACCTATTTCTGGGGCAACCTTTTTGGGAGCAGCCCTAGAGCTTATGTGCCAGCGGTATGATGCTGAAGTGAACATGGGTTCTCGTGAGCAGAAAGGAGATTGGATGCCACTCTTGTTTGTACTTACAGACGGTAAGCCTTCGGACATACAAGCATACAATGAAGCTATTCAAAGAGTAAAGAAGCATCAATTTACCAATATCGTTGCGTGTGCAGCCGGTCCAAAAGCAAAAACTGAGCCTCTGAAAAAACTCACAGACAATGTGTTTACTCTTGATACTATGGATAGCAGCACATTCAAAAAGTTTTTCCAGTGGGTAACCATCAACGTACAACAGGGCGGTCGTACAATGGGCGTTACCGACCAAGTTGAGCTTCCTGCTCCTCCGGCAGAAGTAAACCTTGTAATCTAAGTAGTATGAACGTTAAGTTGATAGGCAACTTCATCCAGCATCTGGAAGTAGAACTTCTTTCCGATGAGGATTTCTATGCTCAAAAAGGAGCGCTGATATATCTTGAAAAGGGCATAGAAAAAGAAGCTCAAATGAATGGTGGAGGAACAGGGGCATTAGGAGCCCTTGGCAATTTAATCGGATCTAAGTTGTCCGGTGAGTCTATTTTTCTAATGCACTATTCTAACAGGGCACAATCTCCTAAGAAAATTGTTTTTGGCGGTTCATTCGGGCTTCACCCCATTAAAATCCAGAACGAAACCCTGATTTGCAATAAGGGTTCGTATGTTGCTTCTAACAACTCCGTACAAATTTCTACGCAAATATCTATTGCCGGTATATTAGGCGGAATGGGAGTCTTCCTACAAAAGATTTCCGGTAGTTCTACTATATTTCTTGATTGCAAAGGTCAACCGATAACTAAAGATTTAGGATATGGTGAAACCATAGAAGTGGATGAAAATCATATTATCGCTCTGCAAGGAATTTCCGAAGGTCAACTGTCTTCCGCTTGGTCATTGAAAAATGTGTTTGGAGGAGAAGGGCTTAGTATGCTGAGAATCATCGGTCCCGGTCGTGTCCACTTAAGTCCGGGTAGTTTAATACCCGAATACCGGCTTGTAAACCAATAACGACAACAATAACAATAAAGATGATATTATGAGACGATTACCCGTATATTTCCTCGTTGACGTATCAGAGTCAATGGTAGGCGAACCCATACAGCAGGTTCAAGATGGCATGAGAATGATAGTGCAGGAATTGCGCACTGACCCTTATGCCCTCGAAACAGCGTTTATCTCCGTTATAGCATTTGCAGGGAAAGCCAAGACACTGCAACCTTTGACGGAACTGTATAAGTTCTATCCACCTATCTTCCCTATAGGCGGCGGGACATCACTTGGTGCAGCATTGGATTACCTTATGGATGATATGGATAAATCGCTGGTAAAGACCACTACCGAGCAAAAGGGAGATTGGAAACCTATCATATTCCTCTTTTCCGACGGAACTCCTACTGATGGCCCGACCTCTGCCTTTGCCCGATGGAACAACAAGTATCGCCGCAAAGCTAATATCGTTGCTATCTCTATCGGTGATAATGTCAACACGCAGATGCTTGGACAGATTTCCGACAACGTTCTTCGTCTTAACAGCACAGATGAGATGTCGTTTAAGGCATTTTTCAAGTGGGTAACTGCATCCATTAAGGCAACAAGTGTGTCTGTTACGGATGTTGGCGACGATGATGTAAAACTGGCACCGACCAATGGTATTAACCTGGAGAAGGTTGACACTTCCAAGCCTTGCATTGTAGATGAGAACTTTGCGGTGTTGCTTGGAAAATGCTCTAATACCAAGAAGCAATATCTCATTAAATATGCCAAACATCTTTCGGCTATAGAAGGACTGGAGAATTTGGATATGAAAGCTATTGACTTCAAACTTGTCGGCGCATATCCTATTGACGAAGAAACATACAACGAGCTATGTGATGGTAAGTCAAACCGTAACATCAACACTATGTCGCTGCGAGGTGTACCGACATGCCCCTGCTGCGGCAATCAACTTGGTGTAGTTGTCTGCGAATGCGGAAACATAATGTGCTCGGATGGACATACTACCGCTTGTCCTTGGTGTGGTATGGAAGGCTCATTAGGAGAGATTGCCGAAGGTGGTATGGATATAACAAGAGGAAGAGGATAAAATTATGACTTTCGAGAAAATCATCCAAACAATCATAGGCGACACGAATGATGAAAGGGCTGAAGGCTTTTTACGTTTCTTGTCATCAAAACTATGGGGACTATATAACGATTATCTTATGGACAAAATTAAAGTGGCTGAGAGCGAGATTGTCTGGAATCTCAATATGCCCAATGCCAAAGAAAACCAGATATACAATCAAACGGTTGAGATGCCAAAAGTATCTTCAGCCCAATTGCCTGAGGTGGAAATACTTCTTGACGATGTGGTAGGACTGGAACAGGATATACATGGACTGCAATTGATGGTAGCTCCAGACAAGCATTCATTCGCTATTACAGGGACACCTACTCTTGAGCATTTCCGCAAAGATGGTGCTACAGCACTATCGACATTTGAACTTACTCTTAAATATCATTTCTCGGGAATGGAAATGCCTGCGGAACGTCCCGTATTGGAACGCAAGGTGCAGTTTGTTATCAACCAAGACCCGCGAAAACTATGGCGAGACATTCCTGTTGATTGGGAAAATATGACTGAACCCAAGTACAAGAAAGATGACATTCAGATAGACTATGTAAAAGTTGAAGCGTTGTCAGATGGTACACCGCAGAAGGATATTGTTGCCGCCAGTAAGCGAGGACGTAGCCACGCACAGGAGGGCAAACCACGTGACGACCACTTCAAGATGAGCCACATGGATAATGGATGGTACATCATGGCTGTTGCCGATGGAGCAGGATCAGCAAAATACTCTCGTGAGGGTTCACGGATAGCTTGCGAAGAGGTGACAAACTATTGTATGGCGCAACTAGCCAATAGCAAAGATTTTGAATCGGCAGTCAAGCAATATAATGAGCACAAAACAGAAAGCGAAAGTGACGCACGAAAGGCTGTAGGCGACTATATCTATAAGATTGTCGGAACCGCTGCATTCAAGGCTCATAAAAGCATAAATGCAGAAGCCGCAATAAAGAAGTTGCCGGCAAAACAATATGCTACTACTCTATTGTTGGCAATCTGTAAGAAATTTGAATTCGGATGGTTCATTGCGACATTCTGGGTTGGAGATGGTGCTATATGCCTGTACAACAAGCAGGCACATACTGCAGAAGTCCTTGGCGTACCCGATGAAGGTGAATATGCAGGACAAACTCGATTCCTTACTATGCCGGAGATATTCAAAGATGCGACATCATTATATCAGCGTCTGCGCTTCCGAATTGTTGATGACTTCACCGCACTTTTTCTAATGTCAGATGGTGTAAGTGACCCCAAGTTTGAAACGGATGCCAATCTCAACAACCCGGATAAATGGGATGCACTTTGGACTGACCTAAAAGAAAACGGCGTAGAGCTAACCGATGACAATGAAGAAACGAAAAATCAGCTGCTTGCATGGCTTGACTTCTGGTCTCCGGGCAATCATGATGACCGTACCATTGCTATATTGTATGAAGGTGAAGATGTTTCACAGAACATCTCTTCAGAAACGGCAGATGAAGATAATACCTCCATTCCCGATGTACCCGAAACTACATCGAATGAGGAAGAAATTGCAGAAACACCTGTTGAACCTTCCTCTACAGAAGACATTGAAGAGCAAGATCAATCGGCCGCAGAAGATGTAGAACCTCAAAAGGAATAATCAATATGGCTAATAAAGTAACACTTACTGCCACTGACGGCTCTACTGTTGAGTTCTATGACGAAATTAAGGCTCAAGGTGGCGTTAAGGATGTATATTTCTCTGTTGACAAGACCTATGTCGTGGCATTCTATCGCAAGGCGATAAATGCCAACGACAAGGCTCGCATAAACGATATCGTAAATATTCATCGAAACAGAATCTTTACAAGCGATGCAGTAGGTCAGTACTGGACTGCCTTTTTTGCATGGCCAACGAAAATAGTAGAGTGGAAAGGCTTGACCGGTATCGTCATACCTTTCTACGATAAGAAATTCTTCTTTGATGGAATTGACCCATCTTGGCCGTTTATAAAGAATGGTCAGGAAAAGAATGGAAAATGGTTCTCTTCAGCCAAACTTATCAACAAGTTTGTGCCGGTGAACCAAAAGGGAACATTCTTGTCTCGTCTTCACATGTGCTTGAAGATAGCACGTGCCATGCGTCGACTGCATGCAGCAGGTTTGGCTCACTCCGATTTGTCGTACAATAATGTTCTCGTTGATCCATTGTCAGGCAATGCTTGCATCATTGATTGCGATGGCCTTGTTGTACCGCATAAATTTCCACCCGAAGTGGTTGGTACTCCCGGATTTATCGCACCGGAGGTGCTTGCTACAAAAGCATTGAAGGTGGATAACCCTAAGAAGAACTTGCCTCAAATCTCGACAGACCGTCATGCTCTTGCTGTATTGATTTATACATTCCTACTCAACCGTCATCCTCTTGATGGTGGCAAGGTGTGGGATATAGATGACCCGCAAAAGGATGATGATATGCGCTATGGTTCAAAAGCATTGTTCATAGAACATCCTACAGACAAGACTAATCGTGTGAAAGCAGATCAGTTGGCAAAATCTCAGTTACCACAAGGCGATCCAACCAAACAACCCTACACTATATGTGGTCCATATCTAAAGAAACTTTTTGACAGAGCCTTCATAGACGGCCTCCATAATCCTTCCGTCCGCCCGAGTGCGGCTGAGTGGGAGGAAGCTTTGGTTAAGACCTGTGATTTGGTTCAGCCTTGTCAGAACTCGGGGTGCGAGGCTCAATGGTATGTCTTTGACAATACCACCAAACCTCGCTGTCCGTTCTGCGGCAAAGAGTATACCGGCCAACTTCCTATTCTCAATTTCTACTATGCTCCGTCTCACGGCAAATTTATATCAGAGAACTATCGCTTGATGGTATATGACAAACAGACGCTTTACCGCTGGCACTCCAACAACTTGGTTTCTGCCAACGAAAAAACAAGTGCAGACGACAAGAAGCCTGTTGGCGACTTTCATTTTCACAACGGGCAATGGATTCTCATCAACCGCCGTCTCCCGGACATGCGTGATGTAACCGAGAACAAAGATGTACCCATAGGAGGCTTTGTGCCGCTGACCGATGGTCGTCAGATTCTCCTTGACAAGAGCCAAGGAGGCAGATTGATAGTTGTTCAACTCGTAAAGAACTAAGATTATGGCAATAAAGGATCAATGCATTAATTGTAAGTCGTTTAATGGGAATGTATGTCTCTTGACTAATGTAGCCCCCTATTACAATCAAACTTCATGTGAGCGATATACAAAGAGAGGTATCATATTGGATAAAGGTAATTCCTCTTCCCCTATAACACCTCAACCAACTAACAATGTCGCAACAGAGCCTATCTTTGTGAAACAAGGTATGTTCAGTCAACCATTTTCCTTTAGTGGAAGAATAAGAAGACTGGAGTATTTTATATCGGGTATTCTGGCGTATATATATGCTCTCATGATAGGATTTTTTGTCGGTGCTTCAGGAGGTGGAGAAGGTACAATGTACTTATTCCTAATCCCCGCATATTGGTTTATATGGGCGCAAGGGGCAAAACGTTGTCACGACAGAGGAAATTCGGGATGGTATCAGCTTATTCCTTTTTATGGGTTGTGGATGTTATTCGGTGATGGAGATGAATTTGAGAATGAATATGGTCCCGACCCGAAAGGGAGAAATATTAACCGTTAACCATCCCTATGAACATCTACGTCATTCGCAATGGTCAAAGGTTTGGACCATACACAGAGCAGACGTTACTGTCGTATGTTAATCAAGGGCAAATACTTGTTCATGATAAAGCTATTAGGGATACTGATACAGTAGAGCAAACTGCTGGCTTTTATCTGAGACAAGCAGGATTGAAGTGCCGGATTCCAAACAAAGGGAATATAGTTTCGCAATTGAAGTCAATCGGTTCGGAACTTATATTCCCTAAGACCACTATGCTCTCTAAAAGTTTCCTTACAGACCAACGATTCCTGATTCTGGCTATTGTAGGGCTGCTTCCGATGGTCATTATGAATATGCCATTCGGAGGCTTCTTGCTTTTCTATGAAGTGGCTCTGTATTTCTCTATCATTTGGGGATTGTTTTTCTACACCTGTTTCAAAACCGACCAGGTGAAGTTAAAGACTACAATGGCGGTATTCTTCTTGACGCAGGCATTCGTCTTTGCCATGTGGGATTTGCTGGGGCTTCCACGGTTAAATCCTTTCTACAATCTTGTAGAGATGCCGTTCCCGATGTCTTTGTTGGGATTCGTGCTTGGAGTTGGATTTACGGAAGAGTTGGTTAAACTCTTGCCGCTTCTTATAATCCTCAAAAAAGCCAAGGAACCACTGATTCCGCAAACAATGGTTTTCTATGGGTTGATGTCCGGTATCGCATTCGGTGTTTATGAAGGCGTTGGCTATCAAATGACAGTCAATGCTCAGCAAGAATATAATGTATCGTTCTTCTTGAACATAGCCCGACTAACAAGCCTTCCGTTCCTGCATGCCTGCTGGTGCGGCATTGCCGGATACTTTCTTGCGTTTGCTCATCTATATCCCAAGTATAGGCGTGGACTTTATGTTTTGGCAATTGGAATACCAATGCTAATACACGGATTATATGACACATTCGCCAATGTTCGTATATTGCCGTTAATACTGGTATTCATAGGATTAATGCTATTGATGGTATATCTGAAACATGGTGTTAACTATCAGTCGAAATTACGACAGTGACTGAGGTATCAAACCTTGCAACCCGTTTTTGACACATTCTCGTCAGTATGCCTGTAACGTTATGGAAATCAAAATTGAGCGTAGTTATCATCGTACCTTTGCAGTGTAAAAGTTCAACAAATTAAAATTCGAAGAATATGAAACTGTTTGGTTTTCTTAACTCACGTTCAGCAAAGGCTGTTGAGGAGAACGAGATGCTTCCACAGATAGAAGCTATCGAAGGTACAAATGACGAGGACACTTCTTCTATAGAAGAAGGAAAACGGGAGGCTAGCAATATTGTTACCATCACTTATGGAACAGGTATGCCAATAGATGTAATCTTCAATTTTGTTCGAAAAGACTACGAAAACGAAGGTTATAACAACGCTCTGATAAGCACAGACCCTACATACAAGTCAACCAAGGAGGGTATGATACGTAACGATCTTAAAACGTTGTTTACCCAGGTAACGCTTAAATATAAGAACGACATCCGTATGTTGGATGTTGAAATCGACAATTACAAACAAGCGTGTCTTTTCTCAAGCGTGTCTGCCATGGAGTCACGTCGCTCTACTTTCGAAGAGCATCTTGGCAAAATCAGAGAGATGGAATCTCAATTGGACAATGATGCCCCCCGAATGATGATAATGATAGAATCATATCGTAGAGGTTTCTTAAAGGGAATGGCAGCCAAAGCCGGAAGTATCATATGTGCTTAAACATCTAAAAAACTTTTTTGTATGAAATCATTAAAAGAAATTGGATGTTCATTGATTGGATGGAATCCGGCAATTCTCAAAGAGTGTGGCGAAGCCAGTCAACGACAATTTAGGAAATTGCTATCAGCAATATGTATTATGATGGTTCTTTGGGGAACTATAGGATATTGCTTTGCAGAAAGATATATTGGTATAGAATCTATTCCTTTCAAATTACTTGTTGTAGTAGCATTTATGTTTATCATATTGTGCGTTGAAAGGGTAATTATCCTCACTGTAGGTAAAGCCAGACTCATGACTGTCATGAGAGTTATGATGGCATTGTGCATGGCTGTACTCGGATCTTGTATTTTCGACCAGATAATATTTAGTAATGATATTCAACAAACAATACAAGAGCGGCGCGAAGAGAAAATAATCTCAACTATAGATAAACGGTTGTCAGTGTATGACACTGATATAAAGCGAATCAATGCCGCCATAGACTCAATAAGCAAAGTCAATGATGCACTTTATCGGGAACTTGAAGCTAAACCAACAACAACGATAACCACAGTGTCAACAAGTCAGCAGGTAGCTGGTATTGATGCTAATGGTAAACCCATCAAAACAAATGTACAAAGTGTAAACAAGACTGTTGTTCCTAATCCAAGAGCAGAGCAAGCAAAAGGCAATGAAGAACAACTGAAGATATACAATGCCCAATTAGACGAATTAAGAAACGATAAAAAGAACATTGATAAGACCGTCCGTGAGGATTTTTCAAAACGGCCAACGGGATTCATCGAAGAATTGGAAGCGACACTGGCTGTTGTGTCTCAAAGTCCGGTATCTCTCACTTTCTACATTATACTATTTATGTTCCTGACGTTCTTGGAATTGTTCGTACTAACTATTAAAACTGGCGACAGCAAATGTGACTACGAACTCATAGTAGAACATCAGTTGGAGTTGAAGAAAAATGTAATGCTAAACACTGAAAATACATTAAAGAAATAAAATCATGAACAATTACAACAACATCAACATCACTCCAGTTCTTATCAAAAAGGCTTTGTGGGGTGTGGCGGCAATCGCAATCATTTCAGTAGGCATGGCTTTCGTCCGTCCGTGGTACAATGTATGGTGTCAAGAGATGGAAGGTAAGGCCGAGTTTGCCAAGGCGGAACAAAACCGCAAAATCAAGATAGAGGAGGCAAAGGCTAATCTCGAAGCTGAAAAGCTAAATGCTCAAGCTGAGATTGAACGTGCCAAGGGTGCAGCCGAGGCTATACGTATCGAGAACGGCAGTATCACACCTACCTATATTCAATATCTGTGGGTGCGCCAACAATCAGACCTGAGCAACAAAACAGTAATCTATGTGCCGACAGAGACAAACCTGCCCATTCTTGAATCAACGAGGATGAATCAAATTCAGAAAGAAACAACAACCCCTTAAAATCATATCTACTATGCGCTCAAACATTTTTGTATTACTATTGGCTCTGTGCTCAACTTCTGTTTGGGCGCAGAAGTCCAACAGACCTGACAGCTATAATTATACTCGTGGAATAGAGGCTATCCAGAACAACAATGCCGATGAAGCACTTGAATATCTCAACAAAGAAATTCAAGAGCATCCCGACAATGGATATGCCTATTCTTACCTGTCATTACTCCGACTCTATCGTGAAGAGTATGGTCAGGCTCTGACTGCTGCAAATGTTGCAACCAAGAAAATTCCATCAAAAGATAAAGAATATGTATCATTTGCTTACGCTACAAGAGCCAAAGTTAACCTGTGTCTTGAGGATACACTTAAGGCGTTCAAAGATTATACTGCGGCAATCAATGCGACACCTGATGATACGAGGTTATATGAAGCGAGAGCACAAATCTACTATGAGCAGAGCAAATACGACCTTGCCAATGCAGATTATAGAAAAATAATTTCTTTGGACGAAGGAGATGTAATGGGCTATATGGGTATCGGACGTAATGCCAACGCTCAGAAACGATGGGATGAAGCTATTTCTCAATTTGACTATGTAATTAAACTGGCTTCGGAGTATTCTTCGGGCTATTCGTTCAGGGCGGAAAGTTATATCGGTAAGAAACAATATGATAAGGCTGTAGATGATGTAATCACAGCACTATCCATTGATGGCGATAATAAGGCTTTCTACCTAATGCAGCAGTTGGCAGATTCGGCATTTGTATTGACAAACAATAAACTGAAAGTACAAACAGCTAAAGAGCCGAATGAAAGTTCCTGGCCATACTTCATCGGAGTAGTCAACGAACGTCAGAATAAATATCAATATGCAATAGATGCATACAAAAATTCATTATCAAAGGATAACAATCCCATTACCGCATATCGTATAGCAAACTGCTATGACGATTTAGGAAACTATGAGAGTGCTCTCGCATATTGTGAGCAGGCTATCAGTTTGGATTCTACGGATACAGACTATATCTTTCAGAAGGCAAATATTCTGAATAATGCCGGACGGTCTAAGGAAGCGATAGAATGTATGAACATCTATTTGGAAAAGAATCCGGAAGAAGGTTTTGGATATTATCGTCGCGGTTGGTTTAAAGATCATTCCGGAGATATTGATGGAGCTATAGAAGACTATACCATGTGTATTACCTTGATGCCTGAATATGCATACTGCTACCTTAATCGTGGAGTGCTATATCGGTTAAAAGGAGAAACGAAATTGGCAGAGGAAGACTTTCATCAAGTCATAGAACGTGACACCATTGCCGATGAAATTGAGTGTGCACACTATGCCTATTACTATATGGGGAACAAGGACAAAGCCGTATCGCTCATAAATAATCTAATTGAAAAAGACGGTAAGAGTAATTATTATGATGCAGCGTGTCTGTATTCCATTATGGGCGAAAAAGAAAAGTCAATCGGATACCTACGCAAAGCGTTGGAAACGGGTTTCAGAAGATTTGCCCATATCAAACGAGATAGAGACCTGAATAATATACGCAACGAGAAAGGCTATACTGATCTGCTGAATGAGTTTGAAGAAAAGCATCGTCAAGAGGTTTCATCTGATAGCAGCGACTCAGAATCTTTCGAAGAAACGACCGAGGAAATACCATTCTCAAAGGAAGGTGACATGTGCAAAGTAAAGTGTGCTATCAACGGATTGCCGCTACATTTTATCTTTGATACCGGATCTTCCAATGTAAGCCTATCATCCGTTGAAGCCACTTTTATGGTTAAAAATGGTTATCTATCTGCATCGGATGTCGTTGGCAAACAACACTTCCTTACAGCCAGTGGAGAGGTTTCGGAGGGTACGGTTATCAATCTCCGTGAAGTAAAATTCGGCAATCTACATCTTGACAACATAAAGGCATCTGTTGTTCGTAACCAATCAGCCCCATTGTTGTTGGGACAGAGCGTGTTGAATAAACTTGGCAAGATTGAGATAGATAATGACAAGAGAAACTTAAAAATTACATACAAACTAAAAAAGTAGCAGTTTATGAAAGAAAAGCATTTAACAGGCTTGACCGATGCCCAAGTGCTCGAAAGCCGAAAGAAACATGGTGCCAACATCTTGACACCGCCCGAGAAAGATCCGTTGTGGAAGCAATTTCTTGAAAAGTTTGGCGACCCGCTAATCATTATCCTAATGATTGCCGGGGCTTTATCCATCGGGATTTCATTTTATGAATATTTCGGTCTTGGACAAAGTGCGGAAGTGTTTTTTGAACCTGCCGGTATATTTGTAGCGATTCTTTTGGCTACAGGTTTGGCTTTCTACTTTGAGTTACAGGCAGACAAGGAGTTTACCATACTCAATCAGGTAAACGATGATGAGCCGGTTGAGGTTATCCGTAATGGAAATGCCACTCAGATTTCTCGTAAGGATGTGGTCGTTGGGGACATCGTAATACTAAATACCGGTGAGGAAGTTGCCGCTGATGGCGAATTGATAGAGGCTGTACAGCTCCATTTGGACGAATCCACATTGACCGGTGAACCGGTATGTGGTAAAAGTGTAAATGAAGAAGACTTTGACAAGAATGCCACTTATCCCACCAATCATGTGATGAAAGGCACTAAGGTGATGGAAGGTCATGGTAAGTTCCGGGTGCTTTCTGTTGGTGATAACACTGAACAAGGTAAGGTGTTCGAAGCCGCACAGATTGATGATAGTGTAAAGACCCCGCTCAACGAACAGCTTGATGGCTTGAGCGACTGGATTACAAAATTGAGTTACGGCTTCGCCGCTGTCATAGTCATTGCCCGTATTGTAGTATATTTCGTATCCAACGGAATGGATTGCTTCGGCTCAATGGAACAGGCTGCACCATTCATCGCCTATGTACTTCAGACCTTAATGATTGCCGTAACACTGGTTGTTGTTGCCGTACCAGAAGGTCTGCCGATGGCCGTAACACTGTCTCTTGCTTATTCTATGCGTCGAATGCTCAAGACCAACAACCTCGTGCGTAAAATGCACGCCTGCGAAACGATGGGTGCGACAACCGTTATATGTACCGATAAAACGGGTACGCTGACACAGAATCAGATGAAGGTAGATGAGATTAAGGTATATGCCAAAGACATTGCAGAGTCAGTCATCTACGAAGGTTTGGCAGTAAACTCTACAGCCTCTATCGACTCATCTGATTCTAAGAAGCCACAGGTGCTTGGCAATCCTACCGAAGGAGCTTTGTTGCTATGGCTCAACAGTAATGACGTTGACTACCGCACTATCCGCGAAACGACCAAAGAAGTGGAAGAGCTACCTTTCTCTACCGAACACAAATATATGGCTACAGTCGTTGAGTCAGCTGCATTGCAAGGCAAGCGTGTTCTCTATGTAAAGGGTGCATCTGAAATTATCTTTGCTCTCTGCAAAACATCGGATGTAGATAAGCAGGTCGTTGACAAACAACTCTTAGCATATCAAAATCGTGCAATGCGTACACTTGGTTTCGCATATCAAATAGTTGCAGACGGAGATAAAACTATTGCAGACGGCAAAGTTGTGGCTGATTCTCTACACTTCATAGGCGTTGCCGCTATCGCAGATCCTGTTCGTCTTGATGTGCCCGATGCAGTGAAAGAGTGTATCGATGCAGGTATTAACGTCAAAATTGTTACCGGTGATACTCCGGGAACAGCTAAGGAAATTGGCCGTCAGATTGGTTTGTGGAAAGATACTGACAATGAATGTAATATCATTACCGGTCCTGAGTTTGCCGCTCTCTCCAATGAGCAACTTCTTGACCGTGTGCTTGATTTGAAGATAATTGCCCGTGCTCGCCCGATGGATAAAAAGCGTCTTGTAGAGGCATTACAGAAGAAAAATCAGGTGGTGGCTGTTACCGGTGACGGTACCAACGATGCACCAGCACTGCATGCAGCCCACGTGGGTCTGTCTATGGGTGACGGTACTTCTGTAGCTAAGGAAGCTTCAGATATTACTATCATCGACAACTCATTCTCCTCTATAGGTAAGGCTGTGATGTGGGGACGCTCGCTCTATCAGAACATACAACGCTTTCTTTTGTTCCAGCTTACAGTGAACGTTACAGCTTGTTTCCTCGTACTCTTCGGTGCTTTCATGGGTACAGAGTCACCGCTTACTGTAACGCAGATGTTGTGGATTAACCTTATTATGGATACATTCGCTGCTATGGCTTTGGCATCTCTGCCACCTTCGGAAAGTGTGATGCGTGACAAGCCGCGCAATCGCAATGCGTTTATACTTAACAAGGTGATGATTCGTGAAGTTCTCGGCGTAGGCGGTTTCTTCTTCGTGATGTTGCTCGTTTTGCTCTACATCTTCCAACATGCCGATATTACTTCACTCACAGACCTGCTCTCACTGCAACTGGGCGAGAAAGGACACGTAACAACTTACGAGTTGACATTGCTCTTCACCATCTTTGTGATGACCCACTTCTTCTACCTTTTCAACGCCCGTGCATTTGAAACCGGACGCAGTGCATTGCACTTCAAAGGTTGCAAAGGCTTGTTGACGATTGTTGCCATCATTTTTATCGGACAGGTTGCAATGGTTGAACTTCCCGGACTCCAGCAGTTCTTCAACGTATGTGGATTGAATCTGCAAGACTGGATAATCATTATTATAGGTTCTTCACTTGTCCTTTGGGTACGTGAACTGTGGCATCTGCTGACGAAGTCTTCATCATGCTCTACCAATGAAAAGGCAAGCAAATAATTTAGTCTAACCAGAGCGGAGCATTCAATTCAATACAGAATAGCTCCGCTCTTTAACAAAAGCATAAAAAATATGGCACGAAGGAAATCAAATACAGGCATTCCCGGTCTCTCATTCTCATGGAAGAGAGCTTTGGGGATAACACAAGCCAAGCAAAAGTTTGCTCGTGAAACAGGCATTCCTACCTCCAAAGCCGGATTGGAACGCAAACTTGGCAACATGATTTTGAAATCATTGTTCGGAAAGAAGTACTAACTAAAAAAATCAAATATTATGGGCATAAAACCAGGGCCTAAAAGAATAGCCGAATCGACGGGTAAACCTGATCGCAGGCAAAGAGATAATAAAGAAACTCCAAGAAATATTTCTTCTCTAAAGCCACACAAGCACAAGAAGGGGGATTGATTGGGAGGTGGTTTGAACCCACCCCCTTGACAAAATCAGGCAATAAACTTTGGATTAGCAACAGTAGCTAAATGCCGAATCTTCTAAAATCAACTGCTAATAAATGTAAATCGTTTATATGCGAACTTCGCATCTAGACACACCAAAGGCAAACAGCGATAAACCACCTGCATTTTGCTACTATCTCTAAACATCAAATGGGAAATATATGGTATCAAATCATAGTACTCCAATTTGATGTATATTGATAATCAATGATATAAATTCGAGACTTCGGCTCAAGCGTGGGAATCTTGCCTGTCGCCCATCCCACACACCAAGGCCTTCGCATTGCCCAACAGTCGGAACGGGCAACGCAGAAAGCCCATGCATGGTATATATTAAAATCCCATGCGTGAACAAGTCGAAAATACATAATGTATATATTCGACAAATCACGGCAGGGTATAATATACCTACCGTGAACATCTACTGTTGTCTTGTCCTTTGACTGTTGTTGTAAGTTGCGAAGTTACGGTTTTGTGATTTGATAAGAAATAAGCAAAATAGGTGAATTGGAAATCAAAGATTATTTGTACCTTTGCCTTTAGAAAAGGCGTTCTTTTGAATTACAGTAAAACGAAGTGAAATACAGAATTTCGCTGGTTTCTAAATCGTTACCTATCAAGCTAAAATATTTTGCAAGCTATTGAATATTAGTAAAAAAGACAGTTTGCTATGTCTTCTGCAATGGAACGTGATATGTTTGTCGATACCCGAATCCGACACCCACTTTTTCAGGGTTTCACGGATTGCATTATCCGAAGGTAACGGGAATACCGAATCGGACGAATGTTGTTCCGGGAGTTGAGAGATTGCATTGTCCGACAAGGGAATGTAGTTCTCGATCTTTGTTTTCTTCTGTCGAAAGTTGAGTTGCATTTGATTGTCCGATCCCGTCGTAATGTGGTTCCACGTCAGATTACGGACATCCGAAAGTCGTAATCCCGTAAAACAACAAAATAAAAATGATCTTTTGACAACTTCGTTCCTACTGGGGGTGGCTATCAATTTTTTGAGTTCCGATTCGGTCAGGTACTCTTTGTGAGATTGTACTGTCGTCGGGGAATCCACCGATTTGGTCGGATCATGGGCCAACAATTCATCTTTGATTGCCTGATGAATAATCATTTTCAACGAGGCAAAAATATTGTGTTGAGTCGATTGTTTGAGGGTTCGTTTCTGTCTGCCGGAATTTGCCGATATTGCAGAAGACAAATATCGGACGAATCCGTTCAGGTACTTGACATCTACATCTTTCAACAGAATTCGATCACCCTTGTATTTTTTCAGGTGGTATATCAACATCCGTAGAGAACCGGGAACCCCGTTTTTGCCGATCTTCTGTTTGTTGTCACTGACCTGTTCGATGTATTGTATCAAATTGACATCGGGTCTTTTGCTGGTAAACCCGTGTAGATCATTGAAGAACTCGACGGTTCTTTGGGATTTGATTGCATTTGCCAACCGGAGGGTTTCCTCGTTTTTAAGTCGGTCGGATTTTGTTCGTTCGGGGACAAGATACAGATGCAAAAATTCGTATCGACGATCTCCTCTGTAATACAGATCGAGGTACAGGGATCGGTTCCCACTTCCGGTCGGTTTACTTCGCAATTTTATGATTCCATTATTTGTCATATTTTATTTTTAATATTTACATATTATATGAGGGAAATAATGAATCGATTAAATTTGTCCGGATTTTTTTATTTGGATTTTCGGAATTTTTTTCGTATATTATAAAGTAACAACGGGGTAACAAATCAAGACCAGCAAACAGTCGTGTAAAACAGTTATTCACAGACTCCGGATTATATTTCTGACGAATGGAATGAATTGACTGCCATTTGCTGCCGTTCAATGATTTTGTATGTTTTATTGATTTCTTTTTGCCGATAAATAGTTTTGTTGTATATTTGCACTCCCTTAATCGGGTTTTAACCAAAAATAATCAAACAATGAAAGTTTGCGAAATCACAGGCAAGGTGGCGATCGTGGGAAATAACGTCTCGCACTCGCACCACAAGACCAAGCGCAAATTCAGTCCCAATCTGAAAACCAAGCGCTTCTGGTCCGAGCAGGAGGGTCGCTGGATTACCCTGAAGGTATCCGCCGCCGGCATGAAAACAATCAACAAGAAAGGGCTTGCAGCCGCTCTGCGCGAAGCTGCCGCACCCAAAAGCGTGTACTAAAAACAACGAGTAGCAAATGGCAAAGAAAGGCAACAGAGTTCAGGTCATCCTCGAGTGCACCGAACAAAAAGAGAGCGGCGTTGCGGGAATGTCCCGTTACATCACCACCAAGAACAAGAAAAACACCCCCGACCGTCTGGAGCGTAAGAAGTACAATCCTTTCCTCAAGCGGGTTACCGTTCACCGTGAAATCAAATAGTAAAGAAGCTCTATGGCAAAGAAAGTAGTCGCAACACTGAAAACCGGCACGGGTAAGCAGTTCACCAAGTGCATCAAGATGGTCAAGTCGGACAAGACCGGTTCCTACATGTTCAAGGAAGGTGTCATCGCCAACGACCAGGTAAAGGATTTCTTCGAGGAGAAGAAATAAGTATTTTAAGAGCACGACTCTTAAATACAAAGGGCATCTTTCGGGATGCCCTTTGTGTTTTCAGGATGTCGGCGGCAGGCCGTTACCGCCGCCGCGCCGTTTCCCGGATCAGGCGGCGGGTGTTGCGGACAAACTCCCCGACGCCGTGCACGGATTTCACGTACTCGCACGCCGCAGCGGACAGCTCCTTGCGCCGCGCCTCGTCCTTGATCAGCGTGCGGACCGCATCGACGAAAAGGTCGACCTTGTCGAATCCGTCACCGAGCACCGGTCCGGTGTAGATACCGAAGCGCGAAGTCATCCCGTCGGGGTTCTGGCAACTCACCAAGAGCGTGCCGCAGGCCAGCGCTTCGAGGAACGTCACGGGCAGCGCCTCGTGAATAGACGTGTTAATCAGAATCTTCGCCTCGCGGATGCGGCGGAACTTCTCTTCGCCTTCGAGGTGTCCGACGAAATGGAGGTTGGGAATGCCCGTGCGATAGGGCGCCATGATCTCCTCGTTACGGTCCTTCTCGATCTGCGACTGCCCGACCAGGTAGAACTCGTATTCGGGCATACGCTTGGCGACCTCGCAGAACAGCCACGCCCGTTTAACCGAGGCGATGCGACCGACGAAAACCACCTCGTCATGCTTGACGCACGTGTCGGGGTCGAACCCGGTCTCCACGTCGATCGGATTGGGCAGGTACTCCACGGGGGTCTGTCCGGCGAGCCGGTAAAGGATGCGGGCCTTGTCGGCGAGGTAGCGCCCCTGGGTAACGAACGACACCCGTCCTTGTTTGAAAAGCCGATTCACGGATTCATAAATCCGGGTGTTCCAGTAACAGGTTTCGGGGAACAACCCGACTGTCTGAATCTCCAGCCAGTCGGTCCAGGGCCGCGGGTCCTGCACCCAGAGCAGCAGCGGCGTATCGCTTTTCCCCTCGTAGTGGAGCATGTCCCACGTCATCTCGGGCGCGAAGTAGAGGTCGTAATGCTTGCGTTTAAGCCACCGGGCGATAAAATGGCGGCCCGGCAGGCGGTAGAGGAAAACGTTATCCACGCGAATCCGCGAAGCCATCGAGAGTCCGTGATGCCGCCCGATCAGCACGTCGATCCGGATGTCGTCGCAGGGAATGTATTTGGCAATGTAGTTGCGCGCAAGGAATCCGATGCCACCGATGGCCGTGCCTCCGCCACCAAAAAATTCATTGACGATCAGCGCGACCCGAATGGGTTTCACCCCGGCCGGCTGTTTGCGCAGGAACGCCGGCAACGTTTTCTGCACGGTCTGCCGCAGTTGCAGCCCGTAGCGGGCCAAACGGTATGGCGTACGGGCCAGGTAATGATAATAAAGCCCTTTCAGGGCATTGGGGCAGAGCGCAGCCGACCAGGGTTTCCGGGCGCCGGTGTAGTGGACGACAACAGCCCCGGAACGCCGGTCGGGATAGTCGCGAACATACTCCGAGGTGAAATTGAACCGATCGGGCAGCTCGAGAATCCGCCCCCGGCAGACGATATTGATAATATCCTGGTCCTGAAAACGTATCCGCCCCTCCAGTTCCTGCGTCGCAGCGCACAATTTGCGAAAAAGCCCTTCCCTGCGCATCTCCGCGAGGTTCAACACCAACACCCCGGCGTTGACGTACAATTCGTCCAACTCGAACCCGATCTCCGGCTTGTAGTGAAGCAATTCAATTCCCCGGTCGCGCACTCCGGCACACAGAAATCCGCCGAGGTTCGTATTCCACAACTCCGCAAGACTCCCCCGGACCACCAGGTCGGCGTCGAGGTAGAGGGCCTTGTCGAGCTGCGGAAAGAGTTCCGCAATGGCATACCTATAATAGGTGTGCCGCGAGACGTGGGGGATGTTGAGTTTCAGTTCCCGGAAAACGGCATCGTCGACGACACGGACATCCAGCCGGCAATCCGCATGGCGTTTGGCCACCGCGTCGAGCCGGCGCCGGCTGCCCTCTGAAAGGCCGTCGGTCAATATGCAACAGTCGAATGCCAGTTCCGGGTTGTTTTCCAGTACGGAAACCAGCATCACACAGCAGTGCTGCGCATAGCTTTCGCCGATAGCGACGAAAAGATTTATTCGCTCCAAAGAATGCATGTTATAAGGATGGTCAGAACCTGTGCACGGCGCGCACGAGGAATTTATTGTATTTCGGAATTTCGATCACATAAGGAGGCTCGATGCCCATATGGGTCGTGTAGGCGTTCTTCTCGTCCATCTCGGTCGAGGAGAAATAGTAGACCAGGCGGTCCATGCGCTTACCCCCGGCGCCCTTGAGCGAGTCGTTGAATTTGTTGCGGGCCTGGCGGTTGTTCTGTACGCGGGTTCCGCCGTTGTAGTTGTGGCCGATGGTCAGCAGTTCGTCGATGGCCGGCAGGTACCAGCCTTCGCCCTTGTCGCGACACCATTTGAAAGCCGGAAAATCGTCCCACGAGAGGTTGTTCGCAGCGATGTACTGCGCCACCTTCTCCATGTTCGCCACACCGTCGGTGCGGTTGTCGGCACCCGCAAGGCGCAGGTCCGGCTTGCGGAACTCGCTCCAGTGGAGGTAGATTTCATCGAGCGACACGACCAGTCCGTGCTGACGGTCGTCCGAAAGCTGGCAGATCACGCCCCGGATGCCGTTCTGATCGTAGAGTTCGCCGATTTCATATTGCTTGAGCACATACCGGCCTCCGGAAACGGGCTGCACGGCAGGCGCAGCGGGAGCGGCCGGGGTCTCGGGAGCAGCCGGGGTGGCCGGAGTCAGCGGCGTCGCGGGAATGGTTTTGGTGTAATACTCCTTTTCGCCGTTGGCATACCGGATGTAATGGATTTGCGCAACGGGAAGCACGTAGGTCGGACCGTCGGGGTTCGAAAAACGCTTGTAACGCACCGCTTCGGGCGTGATTTCGATCACTTTGGCTTCGATCTTCGAGGCATCGGTCCTGACGATCAGGTCCTGGGCGGCGGCCGTCAGAGCGCCGCACAGCGCTGCGAGCAACAGCAGAATGGTTCGTTTCATCATTGTCAATACAGGTATATACGACAAATATAACGCTTTTTTCCAAACTTTCTTGTTATCATCGGTGTCGCGACGACACTTTTAGGAGTCGGAACCTCTTTTTCGCCCCGAAGGCGTTCGGGTTCGGCCCCATCCGGCTTTTTCGTCTCTTCGGTGCCGGGGTCGTAACGACCCTTTCATGTATCGGAACGTTTTGCCGAACCGGATGGCGATCCGGTTTTGGAACCGTCCTGCATTTTTCCTATCTTTGCAAAGGATTAATCCTTAAGACATGGCATTTTTCGATATTTTCAAAAAGAAACAGGATACGCCGCCCACCGGGGAGCAGGCGCAGAAACAGCAGGAAGAGCTCTCCGCCGGACTCGAAAAGACCAAAACGGGGCTTTTCTCGAAACTGGCGCGGGCCGTGGCGGGCCGGTCGACGATCGACGCCGGGGTGCTCGACGACCTCGAAGAGGTGCTCATCTCGTCGGACGTGGGCGTGGAGACGACCGTGAAGATCATCCGCCGCATCGAGGAGCGCGTGGCCCGGGACAAATACATGAACGCCTCGGAGCTGCAATCGATCCTGCGCGAGGAGATCGCGACGCTGATGGAGGATGCGCACGGTTCGTCGGAAAATTTCGGACTGGACGCCACCGAGGGACAGCCTTACGTGGTGATGGTCGTGGGCGTCAACGGCGCCGGCAAGACCACGACCATCGGCAAGCTGGCTGCGCAGCTCGGCAAGGCGGGCCGGAAGGTCTGGATCGGCGCGGCGGACACGTTCCGCGCGGCCGCCATCGACCAGTTGCAGGTGTGGGCCGACCGTGCCGGAGCGACGATGATCCGCCAGCAGATGGGTTCCGACCCCGCATCGGTGGCCTTCGACACGCTCACCTCGGCCAAGGCCAACGGCGCCGACGTGGTGCTGATCGACACCGCCGGGCGTCTGCACAACAAGGTGGGCCTGATGAACGAGCTGACGAAAATCCGCAACGTCATGGGCAAGGTGATTCCAGGCGCGCCGCACGAGGTGATGCTCGTGCTCGACGGCTCAACGGGGCAGAACGCCTTCGAGCAGGCGAAACAGTTCACGCAGGCCACGCAGGTCACCTCGCTTACGATCACCAAGCTCGACGGCACGGCCAAGGGCGGCGTGGTGATCGGCATCAGCGACCAGTTCCACATCCCGGTGCGCTACATCGGCATCGGCGAAGGCATCGACCAGCTGCGCATCTTCGACCGGAAGGAGTTCGTCAACGCGTTGTTCGGCCATGAAAAAAATTAACGTCATAACGCTCGGATGCTCGAAGAACACCGTCGACAGCGAGCATCTGATGGCACGGCTCGCGGCCGCCGGGTACGAGGTCCTCTTCGACAGCGACCGCACCGACGCCAAGGTCGTGGTGATCAACACCTGCGGATTCATCGGCGACGCCAAGCAGGAGTCGATAGACATGATTCTGCGCGCCGCGGCGGCCAAGCAGGCCGGGAAGATCGAACGGCTGTTCGTCGTGGGATGCCTCTCGGAACGCTACGCCGACGAACTGCGAGCCGAGATTCCCGAGGTGGACGACTATTTCGGAGCGCGCACGTGGGACGGCATCGTTCGTGCACTGGGGGCCTCGGAGGACCCGGCGCTGGCCACCGAACGCCGCCTGACGACCCCGAAGCACTATGCCTACCTGAAGATTTCCGAAGGCTGCAACTGGAAGTGCGGCTACTGCGCCATCCCGCTCATCCGCGGCGGCCACGTCTCCGTCCCGATGGAGGAGCTGGAGGAAGAGGCCCGCAAACTGGCCGCGCAGGGCGTCCGGGAGCTGATGGTCATTGCGCAGGACACGACCTACTACGGCATCGACCTCTACGGCCGGCGGATGCTCGCCGAGCTGTTGCGCCGCCTGTGCCGCATCGACGGCATCGAATGGATCCGGCTCCACTACGCCTATCCTGCCGGATTTCCCGACGAGGTGATCGACGTGATGGCCTCGGAGCCGAAAATCTGCAAATACCTCGACATTCCGTTCCAGCACATCTCCGATGCGCAGCTCGCGTCGATGCACCGCCGCCACACCAAGGCCGAGGCCATGGAGCTGATCGGCCGCCTGCGCGGGGCGATCCCCGACCTGGCACTGCGCACGACGCTGCTGGTGGGTTATCCGGGCGAGACGGAGGCCGATTTCGAAGAGCTGCTGGCATTCGTGCGCGAGGTGCGTTTCGAACGGCTGGGCGTCTTCCCCTACTCGGAGGAGGAGGGGACCTGGTCGGCCGAAAACCTCCGTGACAACGTCCCCGAGGAGGTCAAGCAGCGACGCGCGGAGCGTATCATGGCCCTGCAGAACGAGATTTCGCTCGACAACAACCGCCGCCGCGTGGGACGCACCGAACGGGTGATCATCGATTCGCGCCAGGGCGACTGGTATGTCGGCCGCACGCAGTATGATTCGCCCGAAGTGGACCAGGAGATCCTGATCCCGGCGTCGGAACGCCGCCTGCTGCGCGGACATTTCTACGACGTGACGGTCACCTCGGCCGCCGACTACGACCTCTACGGGGAGATTGCCGCAAAATAATTTTTTGCTTTTTTACGTTTTTTTCGTACCTTTGAAAAGTAAACCGGAACTTTACCCGAAGGCCATGGCCGACAAGAGCGTGATAACGAACATCGAAGCCCGTGTGCGGCAGCTGATCGACGACCACAAAAGGCTGTCGGACCTTTGCGCGGAACTGACTGCGCAGCGCGACACGCTCCGCTCCGAGAAACGCACGCTCGAGGAACGCGTCAGGGAGCTGGATGCCGAACTGGCGCGCATGCAGCTGACCGAAGGGCTTGCGGGCGGAGGCAGTAACCGGGAAAAAGCGCGGGCACGCGTCAACCGTCTTATGCGGGAGGTGGACAAGTGCATCGCGTTGCTGGGCCAGCCGCTGGCGGCCCCGACGACGCAGGAGGCCGAATAAACGGCCCCGGGGAAAACGGCCGGGAGGCCGGAGACGAGGACAACGGAATAAACGAAACGAAAAAAATGGCAAAACAGGCAATAACCCTCAAAATAGCAGGCAAAAGCTATCCGTTCAACATCGAGAGCGGGAAGGAGGAGATGTACCGGCTTGCCGAACGGGAGGTGAACAGCTACCTCGCACTGATAAAACAACAGAATATCAAGAACTGGAACGACCAGGACTACCTGTCGATGACCGCGCTGAAATTCGCCATCGCGAACGTCGGAATGCGGCAGAGCCGGGAGGTCGACAGCGAAGATCTCCGGCAGCTCGAAAAAATCGGCACGGAAATAGATGCGTATCTGAACGACCCGAAGAAGTGACCGACCGAAGGCCTCCGCAAACGGGAGGCCGGTAGAGGGGAGGCCGGCGAAGGGGAGGTGCCCGGGACAATACGCATCGTACGAAAAACGTTCTTTTACATACAAGAATCTACCCGCATAGATTCCTTAAAGCTTTGCGAAACTGAACATTTATTAAATTGGGGCAACTCAAGGCGCTTCAAAATCAGGCCTTACTACCCTCACGGGGAGTACGTTACGGCGTACCGTTGGAAGATTGCGATTGTCGGAGCCCCCACACATGACTGATCGGCAGATTCGTCAAACAAGACTAAGGAATCCTATGCGGTTTTTTTATAACTACAATTAAAACCCTATTAATAACTAAAAACAAACAAGCAAAGACCCATGTATAGTATCATTTTGGCTGCCTCAATCTCTGCCGTGGTCGCCGTCGCAATCTACGCGGTCGTAACGAACCTCGTGGTCAAGACGTCGATCCGCAAGCGCCGCGAAGCCGCCGTCAAGGAGGCTGAAGCCGAGGGAGAGATGATCAAGAAGGAGCGCATCCTTCAGGCAAAGGAAAAGTTCATACAGCTCAAGAGCGAATACGACCGTCAGGTCAACGAGCGCAACCAGAAAATCGCCCAGAGCGAGCAGCGCGCCAAGCAGATCGAGCAGAACCTGCAGAACCAGCAGCGCGAACTGGAAAACAAACTCCGTGAGAACGACCGTCTGAAAGAGCAGATGCAGAACCAGCTGCAGATTCTCGAACACAAGAAAGAGGAGGTCGACCAGATGCAGCGCGAACAGAACGCGCGTCTGGAGCAGATTTCGGGCATGAGTTCCGAAGACGCCAAGAACATCCTGATCGAGAACATGAAAGCCGAGGCCAAAACCGAAGCCGCCGCCTACATCAACGAAACGGTCGAGGAAGCCAAGCTGACCGCCACGAAAGAGGCCAAGCGCATCATCGTAGCGTCGATTCAGCGCGTGGCGACCGAGACGGCCATCGAAAACGCCGTGACGGTGTTCAACATCGAGAGCGACGAGGTCAAGGGCCGTATCATCGGCCGCGAAGGCCGCAACATCCGCGCCCTGGAGGCCGCAACGGGCATCGAGATCATCGTCGACGACACTCCCGAGGCCATCATCCTCTCGGGTTTCGACCCCGTACGCCGCGAAATTGCGCGTCTGGCCCTGCACCAGCTCGTCACCGACGGCCGCATCCACCCCGCACGCATCGAGGAGGTGGTCGCCAAGGTTCAGAAGCAGATCGAGGAGGAGATCGTCGAGGTCGGCAAGCGCACGACGATCGACCTGGGAATCCACGGACTGCACCCCGAGCTGATCCGCATGATCGGCAAGATGAAATACCGTTCGTCTTACGGCCAGAACCTGTTGCAGCACGCCCGTGAAACGGCCAACCTCGCAGGCATCATGGCATCGGAACTGGGTCTCAACCCCAAGATCGCCCGCCGCGCCGGCCTGCTCCACGACATCGGCAAGGTGCCCGACGACGAACCGGAACTGCCGCACGCAATCATCGGCATGAAACTCGCCGAGAAGTTCAAGGAGAAGCCCGAGGTCTGCAACGCCATCGGCGCCCACCACGACGAGGTGGAGATGACCTCGCTCATCGCCCCGATCATCCAGGTCTGCGACGCCATTTCGGGCGCACGTCCCGGAGCGCGCCGCGAAGTGGTGGAGAGTTACATCAAGCGTCTGAAAGAGATGGAGGACATCGCCCTCTCGTACCCCGGCGTGATGAAGACCTACGCCATTCAGGCCGGACGCGAACTGCGCGTGATCGTCGGAGCCGACAAACTCTCGGACCAGGAGTCGGAGGGACTTTCGCACGACATCGCCAAGAAGATCCAGGACGAAATGACGTACCCGGGTCAGGTGAAGATCACCGTCATCCGCGAGACCCGCGCCGTTTCATACGCGAAATAAACGATGTGACCCGGGTACGCCTCCGGTTCGCTGACAATCCTCCCTAAATCCCTCCTTTGATAAGGAGGGACTTTTTTTACCGGGTCAGGTGAAGATCACCGTCATCCGCGAGACCCGCGCCGTTTCATACGCGAAATAAACGATGTGACCCGGGTACGCCTCCGGTTCGCTGACAATCCTCCCTAAATCCCTCCTTTGATAAGGAGGGACTTTTTTCGTACCTTGCAACCATGAACTCGGAACTCGAACAATACATCGAACGGGAGATCATTCCCCGCTACGAACATTTCGACGCCGCGCACCGCACGGACCACGTCCGGACGGTCATCGCGCAGAGCCTTGAACTGGCCGCACATTACGACGCCGACCCCGACATGGTTTACACCGTCGCCGCCTATCACGACACAGGTCTCGTGAACGGCCGCGAACGACATCACATCGACGCCGGACGCATCCTCGCGGCCGACGCCGAGTTGCGCCGCTGGTTCACCGAAGAGCAGATCGCGGTGATGCGCGACGCCGTGGAGGACCACCGCGCCTCGTCGGACCACGAACCCCGCACCGTTTACGGCCGAATCGTGGCCGAAGCCGACCGGGTGATCGACCCCGAGACGATCATCCGCCGCACCGTCCAGTACGGACTGGCGCACTACCCGGAACTGGACCGCGATGGGCAGTATGCCCGCTGTCTCGCACATTTGCAGAAGAAATACGCCGAAGGCGGTTACCTTCGGCTCTGGATCGCAGAATCGGAGAATGCCCGGCGGCTCGAAGAACTGCGCGGCGTGATCCGCGACCCGCAGCGGCTACGGGAGATGTTCGACGCCACATTCGACACGCAGACCGCGAAATAAATCCCGCAACGCCGGACAGGACAACCGTTTGCAGACATCGCGCCGCACAACGGCCCCGCAAAAAAATCTCCGGCGCCGGACCAACCCCGTCCCGCTCCGCAAAAAATCCCGGACGCCAGCAAAAGGCATCCGGGATTTGCGCTCGAAGCGATGCAAAGTCTACTCGGCATCGTGCGGGAAATATTTCATATACTGTACGCGCTGGTAGAAATCGCCCTCCGAGGAGCCGTAGTCCATGCGTCCGCGGAACTCGTCGAGCGACTCGAAGCCCTGACGGGCGGCCCATGCGTCGATGAACCGGTTCATCTCCCCGATCACCTCGTAGCCGTATCTGTGGATCGCCGTGCAGACCTGCACCGCCGCCGCTCCGCAAAGCAGCGACTTGACCGCGGCGGCCCCGTCGTGGACACCGGTCGAAACGGCAATGTCCAACTGCGGAAGCGCATGGGCGCACAGCGCCGTGCTGCGCAGGACATTGCGCAGTTCGCTCGGCTCGCTGAACGGATCGCCGTTCACCAGGCACATCTTCTCGATGTCGATGTCCGGCTCGAAGAAACGGTTGTAGAGCACCAGTCCGCCGGCACCGCGGCCCAGCAGCGCGTCGCCGACCGACAGCACGTTCGTAAGGCGCATCGGCAGCTTCACCGACACGGGAATCTTCACCTCGGCGGCAACCTTGCGCACGATGTCGGCATAGTGGCTCTCTATTTCCTGCGCCGAGGCCCGGCGATCTGTCGGAAGCAGGAAGATGTTCAGCTCCAGCGCCGAAGCGCCGGCCTGCTGCATGGCCGCGGCATATTCGATCCACACATCGCCCGCGCCGGCGCAGTTGATGCTGCCGATGACGGGAATGCCCGTCTTGGCGGCATCGGAAACCAACTCCAGCAACTCCGCCTTATAGGCTTCGCCCAGATAACGTTCGAGGTATTCCCCGGCATCGCCGTAACCTTCCATACGGTCGAGCGAGGCGGCCTGACGGTAAATCTGCTCCTCGAAAATAGACTTCAGCACCACGGCGCCCGCGCCGTTGCGGACACACTGCTCGACATTGCGGATCGACGCGGTATAGGGCGAACTGCTGACTACGACGGGGCTGGAAAGGTCCAGCCCGAGATATTTCGCTTTCATAGAGTAAATCGGTTACGGTTTATACGAACGGAATTTTCACCACTTCGGCCTTCACGGGCTTCTCGCGGATGATCACAGCGATTTCCGTGCCCGGTTTGGCATAGGCCGCCTCGACGTATCCCAGCGCCACGCCGACTTTCAGGCAGGGAGACATGGTTCCCGAAGTGACGTGACCGATCCCGGTTCCGTCCGGCGCGGCGATCGCGTAGCCGTGGCGCGGAATGCCCCGCTCGACCATTTTCAACCCCACCAGCTTGCGCCCCACGCCCTCGGCTTTGAGGCGTTCCATCGCGGCGCGGTCGATGAAATCCTTGCCCTCGGCGAATTTCGTGATCCACCCCAGCCCGGCTTCGAGCGGCGACGTGGTGTCGTCGATGTCGTTGCCGTAGAGGCAAAAGCCCTTCTCCAGACGCAGGGTGTCGCGCGCCCCGAGGCCGATGTTTTTCAGCCCGAACTCCTCGCCGGCCTCCCAGAGGGCCTTCCAGAGTTTGTCGCCGTCTTCGTTGGCGACGTAGATCTCGCAGCCGCCCGACCCGGTGTAACCCGTGATCGAAAGGATGGCGTCGCACCCGGCGACGGGCATCTTCTTAAAGGTATAATACTCCATCCCTTCCACCGGCTCGGCGCACATTTTCTGCACGATCTTCATGGCCAGCGGACCCTGCACGGCCAGCTGGCAGATTTCGTCCGACGCGTTGTAAAGTTCCCTGCCGTGGCCCGCCTCCATGCCGAAGGCCTTGCCCTCGGCGCAGATATGCTTCCAGTCCTTGTCGATATTGGCGGCATTGACGCAGAGCATGTAGGTTTCGGCGTCGATGCGGTAAACCAGAATGTCGTCGACGATGCCCCCGCGGCCGTTGGGCATGCAGGTGTACTGCACCTTGCCGTCGAAGAGCTTCGAGACGTCGTTGGTCGTGATGCGTTGCAGCAGGTCGAGCGCCCGGGGACCCTTGACCCAGATTTCGCCCATGTGGCTCACGTCGAAGACCCCGGCGCCGTTGCGCACGGCCATGTGCTCGTCGGTGATGCCCGTGAATTCGATGGGCATGTTATAACCCGCAAATTCGGCCATCCTGGCCCCTGCGGCGATGTGATACTTGGTGAATACGGTGGTTTTCATATATAACGTGTGTTTGATGCAGGCTTCATGTCATTCCGAACGGCGCTTGACCCCCAGGCGCGGACAGCGGTGGAACTCCTTCGTCCGGTCGAACAGGTAGCGGTAGGTGGTGTGGACCTTGTGGCGCGTGGCGCAGACGTAGGTTTCGATCATGCGGTTCATCACGGGGTTGAAGTCGCCGATCCACGCCAGTTCCATCGATTTGTAGGGATTTTTGGTCCGCTCGAGGAACTGCCAGTACTTGACCATGATGGCCGACTCGACGCCCTTGCCGTGAAATTCGGGAGCGATGCCGAAGATGACGGCGAAGATCCTGTCACACGACTTGCGAACCTTCAGGTCCCACATCAGGCGCAGTTTCTGCCACAGCCCGAACTTACCGTGGAACTTGCCGATCAGGCGGTTCAGGTCGGGGACGGTGATGAAGAAGCCGATCGGCTCGTCGTTGAAATAGGCGAAGAAGATGATATTGGGATCGATGATCGGTTTCATCTCGTGGACCATCTCCAGCGCCTCCTCCTGCGTCATGGGCCTCACGCCAGAGAAGAGCGACCACGCTTTGTTGTAGATGACGCGGAAACTCTCGGCCGCCTCCTCCAGGTTCTTCATGTCGATGTTCTCGACACGGTAGCCCGGGACCGTATAGAGCCGTTCGGCGCGAGCGAAGATCTGCTTGTTGGCCTCCGAATCGTTGACACGCCAGATGAAACTGTGCTGGTTAAAATAGTTCTGGAACCCGTAGTTTTCGAACAGTTCCTTATAATAAGGGGGATTGTAGGGATTCATATAGAGCGGCTGAAACTCGTAGCCCTCGACCAGCAGCCCCCACCAATCGCGGCGCTGTCCGAAGTTGATCGGACCGTCCATCGCCTCCATGCCGCGGCTGGTCAGCCACATGCGCGAGGCTTCGAACAGCATGTCGGCGACCTGCTGGTCGTCGACCGACTCGAAAAAGCCGCAGCCGCCCGTGGGCTGCTCCTCGATGGCGGCCTTCTCGCGATTGTAGAAGGCGGCGATGCGCCCCACGACTTCGCCCCGGGTGTCGCGCACCATCCAGCGGATGGCCTCGCCGTCGGCGAAAAGCTCGTTTTTCGAAGGGTCGAAAACCTTGAGGACGTCCACATCCAGCGGACGGACCCAGTTGCGGTTGCCTTTGTAAATCTTTTCGGGGAAGACCAGCCACTCGCGTTCCAGGGCGGGGGTGGTGACCTCCTGCAGGGTATATTTCTCCTTGCTCATCTTGTCTTGCGGTTATTTTCAGCGTTTCCGATTTCAAAGGTAACAATTTTTTCCTTATTTTTGTTGGTAGAACAAATTTAGCATCCGAATGAACAAAAGCCTGGAACAATACATGCCCGACGGGAGCAAACTCCCCTACCGCTTCATGAAATACCGGATCCACAAAATCCTGCTCGTATGCTGCAGCTACGACGGGTACATTCTGGAGGAGGACGGGCACATCGAGTCGCAGATCAACCAGGAGTACATCGACCTCAACATGTCGAACCCGCCGTCGCTGACGCGCGTCAGCTCGACGGCCGAGGCGCTGGAGGCGCTGGCCCGGGACGATTCGTTCGATTTCATCCTCACGATGTACAACGTCGGCGAACCCGACGTCTTTTCGTTCGCCAAGATCGTCAAGGAGCGGCATCCCAATACCCCCGTGGCGCTGCTGACCTCCTTTTCGAAGGATATTTACCGCCGCATCGAGGAGCAGGACCGCTCGGGACTGGACTACATCTTCTCGTGGCACGGCAACACGGAACTGATCATCGCCATCATCAAGCTGATCGAGGACAAGATGAACGCCGACGAGGACATCCGCGAAGGAGGCGTGCAGGCCATCCTTCTGGTCGAGGACTCGATCCGCTTCTATTCCACCTATTTACCCGAGATCTACAAACTGCTGCTGCTCCAAAACACCGAATTCCTGAAGGACGCCTTCAACGAGCAGCAGCAGGTGCTGCGCAAACGCGCACGCCCGAAAATCCTGCTGGCACGCTGTTACGAGGAGGCCGTGGAACTGTACGAACGTTACAAGAAAAACCTGCTGGGCGTGATCTCCGACGTGGGGTTCGTGCTCCGCCGCAACGACCCGCCCGAGAGCGAGAAACTCGACGCCGGCATCGACCTCTGCCGCCGCATCCGCGAAGACAATCCGCTGATGCCCGTACTGTTGCAGTCGTCGCAGGTGGCCTTCGGCAAGCAGGCCGCGGAGCTGGGCGCGGGATTCATCGCCAAGAATTCCAAGACGCTGCTCTCGCAGCTGCACGACTACATCGCCGTGGAATTCGCCTTCGGGGACTTCGTCTTCAAGGACCCCGACACGGGGACCGAGATCGGCCGCGCGAAAGACCTGACGCAGATGCAGCAGATGATCGCCACGATCCCCGACCGGGCCTTCGAATACCACACGTCGCAGAACCACCTCTCGAAATGGCTCTACTCGCGGGGACTGTTCCCGCTGGCAGCGTCGATCCGCCAGTACAACAAGAGCCACTTCTCGTCGGTCGAAGAGCACCGCCGCGTGCTGGTGGGACTCATCCGCGACTACCGCACGCTGCTCGGGCAGGGCGTCGTGGCGCGTTTCGACACCGAGACCTACTCCGACGCCGTGGCCTTCGCACGCATCGGCGAGGGATCGCTCGGCGGCAAGGCCCGCGGTCTGGCGTTCATGAACTCGATGCTCATGAAGCACCGCCAGTACGACAAGCACGAAAACGTGCGCATCATGATCCCGCGGTCGGTGGTCATCGCCACGGAGTTCTTCGACGACTTCATCCGACACAACGGCCTGAAATACATCATTTCGCAGGATTTCTCCGACGAGGAGATCCTCTCGGAATTCGTCAGTTCGGTGCTTCCGTTCCGGCTGCGCGAGGCGCTGAAAAGCTACATCCGCACCGTGCGCACGCCGCTGGCCATCCGCTCGTCGTCGAAACTCGAAGACTCGCACTACCAGCCCTTCGCCGGCATCTACTCGACCTACATGATCCCCTACGTCGACAACGAGGACCAGATGCTGCGCCTGCTGCTCAAGGCGGTCAAAAGCGTCTACGCCTCGGTCTATTTCGCGGCGTCGAGGGCCTACATCCAGTCGTCGCAGAACCTTATCTCGGAGGAGAAAATGGCCGTGATCATCCAGGAAGTGTGCGGCACGGAACAGGACGGGCTGTACTTCCCCACCTGCTCGGGCGTGGCCCGCTCGATCAACTACTATCCCATCGGCGACGAGCGCCCGGAGGACGGCGTCTGCAACATCGCCATGGGCCTGGGCAAACTGGTCGTGGACGGCGGACGCACGCTGCGCTTCTCGCCCCGCTACCCGCAGAAGGTGCTCCAGACCTCGACGCCCGAGCTGGCGCTGCGCGACACGCAGAACGAAGTGCTGGCCCTGAGCCTCCGGCCCGAGGAGTTCCGCACGTCGATCGACGACGCGGTGAACCTGCGCCGGCTGGGCCTTACGGAGATCGGCGGCTTCCGCAACTCGAAATTCGTCTGCTCGGTCTGGGACCGCGAGAACGAACGCATCTCCGACAGCCCGTTCGACCAGGGACGCAAGATCATCACGTTCAACAACATCCTCAAATACAACACCTTCCCGCTGGCCGAAATCATCTCCGACATCCTCCAGATGGGCGCCGAGGAGATGCGCTGTCCCGTGGAGGTGGAATTCGCCGTCAACATGGACGTGGCTCCCGGGCAGCGGCAGGTTTTCAACCTGTTGCAGATCCGCCCGATCATCGACAACCAGGACAACCGGTCCATCGACTGGAACGAGGTCGACGCCTCCCGGGCGCTGATCTACGGCGAACAGGCCCTCGGCATCGGGCAGATGACCGACATCGCCGACATCATCTACGTGAAGTCCGACGCTTTCGACTCGCTCTCGACCGAGAAGATCGCCGAAGAACTGCTGACGCTCAACAACCGCATGCGCGACCAGGGACGGCCGTACATTCTCGTAGGACCCGGCCGCTGGGGCTCCTCGGACCCGTTCCTCGGGGTTCCGGTCAAGTGGAACCACATCTCCGAGGCCAAGGTGATCGTCGAGTGCGGCATCGAGAAGTTCGACGTGGAGCCTTCGCAGGGCACGCACTTTTTCCAGAACGTCACCTCGCTGGGCGTGGGTTACCTGACGATCAACCCCTTCCGCGGCGACGGCCTCTTCCGCGAAAAGGAACTCGATGCCCGGCAGGCGCTGTACGACGGAACGTACCTGCGGCAGGTGCGCTTCGACCGCCCGCTGTGGGTCTGCATCGACGGGCGTTCGAACAAAGGGATGGTGCGCGAAGGGAACGACGATTAGGATTTCGAATAAATTTCCCCGAAAAGATTACAATCTGTCGGAAATATTTTTATATTTGTGAAAGAATAGAACCCGAACTGAACATGCAAACCAACCAAAAACCGATAGAGCTATGAACGTTAACAAAATTATGGCGGAACTCGAGCGCAAGCACCCCGGCGAAAGCGAATACCTGCAGGCCGTGCGCGAAGTTCTGATGACCGTGGAGGATGCTTACAACCAGCACCCGGAATTCGAGGCAAACCGCATCGCCGAACGCATCGTGGAACCCGACCGAACCTTCACGTTCAAGGTCGTATGGGTCGACGACAAGGGCGACGTGCAGGTGAACACGGGCTACCGCGTGCAGTTCAACAACGCCATCGGCCCCTACAAGGGCGGACTGCGCTTCCACCCCTCGGTGAACCCCTCGATCCTGAAATTCCTCGGATTCGAGCAGATCTTCAAGAATGCCCTGACGACCCTTCCGATGGGCGGCGCGAAGGGCGGTTCGGATTTCAATCCCAAGGGCAAGTCGGACCGTGAGGTGATGCGTTTCTGCCAGGCCTTCATGACCGAGCTGTGGCGTCACATCGGCCCGCAGACCGACGTTCCGGCAGGCGACATCGGCGTCGGCGGACGCGAAATCGGCTATCTCTACGGCATGTACCGCAAGCTGGCCCAGGAGAACACCGGCGTGCTGACGGGCAAGGGCATGACCTACGGCGGTTCGCTGATCCGTCCCGAGGCGACGGGCTTCGGAGCCGTCTATTTCCTGCGCCAGATGCTCGAAAAGGCCGGCATGGACATCAAGGGCCAGACCATCGCCATCTCGGGCTTCGGCAACGTGGCCTGGGGCGCGGCGACGAAGGCCACGGAACTGGGCGCCAAGGTGGTGACGATCTCGGGTCCCGACGGTTACATCTACGATCCGGAAGGCCTCGACGCCGAGAAGATCGCCTACATGCTGGAACTGCGCGCGTCGAACAACGACGTGGTGGAACCCTACGCCAAGAAGTTCTCCGGCTCGACGTTCTTCGCGGGCAAGAAACCGTGGGAGGTCAAGGTGGACATCGCCATGCCGTGCGCCACGCAGAACGAACTGGACGGCGAAGATGCCAAACGCCTGCTGGCCAACGGCGTGAAGGTCGTGGCCGAGGTTTCGAACATGGGCTGCCGCCCGGAAGCCATCGACGCCTTCATCGCGGCGAAGATTCCCTACGGACCGGGCAAGGCCGTGAACGCCGGCGGCGTGGCCACGTCGGGTCTCGAAATGACGCAGAACTCGCAGAAACTCAACTGGACGGCCGAGGAGGTCGACGCCAAGCTGCACCAGATCATGTCGTCGATCCACCACGCCTGCGTGGAATACGGCACCGAGAAGGACGGCTACCTCAACTACATGAAGGGCGCCAACATCGCCGGATTCATGAAGGTCGCCAAGTCGATGGTCGAGCAGGGCGTGCTGTAAGCCGAAAGGCCTCATACAACCGAAAATCGGAACTTCCCGGCCGGGAGGTTCCGATTTTTTCAACCCCGGCAAAAAAAGGTTGCACAGGCAGCTATTATTTCGTATATTACACGCAACCAATCCGCACAGTATGCGTCACTCCTTCCTGATCGCCTGCCTCGCGCTGTCGTCGTGCGCCGCTTCGCAGTGTCCGCAGCTCTACATGAGCAGAACCCGCGGCGGAATGCCGTGTTATTTCACCGACGAATACGGCCACGCCGTTTTCGGGAATGCCCGTTACGAAGACGCCCGGCAGTTTATCGGCGACCGGGCCGCCGTACGGCTCAACGGCAAATGGGGGTTCATCGACCCCACGGGCGCAACGGCCATCCCCCTGCAATACGACTGGTGCAGCAGTTTCGGGGAATACGGGTTCGACAAGAGCGTCGCGATGGTCAAAAACGAAGTCGACAAATTCAAAGTGCCGATTCTCTCGGATTGCCCGACGGCCCTGATCGACCGGAAAGGCAACCGGGTCACGCCGTTCTACGGGTTCATCTTCCCGGTCCGGGACAAGGCGGCGTTCGTGAACGACGGTCGCACGGATTTCGCGGATACCCGGTTGCAGAACCTGGGCTTCGCCGACGGGAAATGGGGCTGCGTCGATCCGAAAGGCCGTCTCGTCGTGCCGTGCGTCTATGAACTGGCCTACCTGCTCGAAAGGACCTACGGATTCGCAATCGTGCGGCGCGACGGCAAGTGGGGCGTGCTGAACGACCGCGGCCGGCCGATCATCCCGTGCGTCTACGACGCGGTCTATTACAAGTCCGGCCATACCGTCATCGACACGCAGGCCGACACGGCAGAAGCCGGGAAGAGCGTCGCGGCTCCGAACGGCGGGTTCCGGGAAAAACTGCTCTACATGCAGAAAGAGGACGAAACAGAGATTTTCACCGAGAAAGGCAGGCGGGTGCGCGGCGAATAGGAGCCGCCATCCGAAAAAAGGTCCATCCGCCGAACGGATGGACCTTTTCATTATCGGCCAAACGGTTACAGCCGCGCCTTGATGGCTTTCGAAGCCTCCTCGTAGCCGGGTTTATCCAGCAGGGCGAACA
>ERZ824473.143-NODE-143-length-138720-cov-9.061544_pt1 | contig 138720 bp, 113 predicted proteins | sample MGYA00519874_ERZ824473 | MGnify/ENA primary metagenome ERZ824473 (study PRJEB31778, sample SAMEA3449151) | human gut metagenome | biome: human gut; feature: human-associated habitat; material: faeces | place: United Kingdom | collected 2010/2012 ...
TTCTCCTGCGGGTAATGCTCGATCTGCTCAATGAACGGGTTCGCGTAAAGCGACGGCTGGGCGGTCGAGCGGTATGCCGTGAGAAAGAGGGCGGCGCATACCAACGGTAGGATATATCCAGCGGATTTCATCGTTCGGTGGGTTGAGTATCCGAAAGTTAATCGATTTTTCCGAAAAAAACAAACGCATCTCCGCAGAAAGATCCCTGCGATGTTTCGTGTCGCCGATCCGACGTCGTCGTTCGGTGCGGGCCGGAGAGCCTCCGTTCCATGCGGCGGAATTCCGTTTGACGAGCCCGTACGGCCCTTACGCTGCCGTCGGACACGAAATGCACGTTAAAAAATAGCGGAGGTGTTTTGCGGAGAGATGTAAGTAAAGACCGATTCTGCGCTTCTGGTCTGCGGAGCGGGGGCGGCGAAGATGTGGTTTCGGTCTGTTTTTCGTTCGGAGAGGGTGAAAAAGGAGGGCACGGTTTTCGTGTTCCGTGAAAAATTTATACCTTTGAAAAGTTAAAATACGACGAAACCGATGGATTTGAAAACGCTTCGTGCGGAACTGCAAAAGCTCGCGGCATTGGCCGAAGGATGGGATGCTTCGCACGAAATAGCTGATATAGAACGCGATCTGGCGCTCGGAAAATTGCGGGAACTTTACGATGCCGTGCGTTTCGGCCTGGATTCGGCGGTGCAGCCGTCCGTAGAGGACGAGTTGTCGTCCGTCGACCTGCCGCCCGTGGAGATCGACCTCGACGCCGTGATCCCGCTGACGGCGATGAGCGAGCCGTTCGGAGCGGATCCGGCCGCTGCGCCGCTGGAAGAACCGACGATCGCGCCGCCCGTTGTGGAATCGCCTGTCGCCGGCCCGTCCGAGGCGCCGTTCACCGCCGCTCCGGCGGTAGAGCCGGTCGGAACGCCGGCCGAAGTTCCGGCGGAGATGCCTGCCGAGACAGCGGTTCCTGCCGAAATCCCTTTGCAGGCGCCTGCGGAGGCGCCGGTGGAAGAACGTACCGAGATTCCCGCGGAGGCGGTCGAAGGTACTGTCGGCGCTCCCGTCGTGGAGCCGACGGTCGATCCGATCGGCGAGATTCCTGCGGAAGCGGTTGCAACGGTATCGGAACCGTCGGACGCAACGGATTCGGAGGGGGCGCCCGTCGTCGCCGAGGCTCCCGCTGTCGTTGCCGAGCCGCTGAGCCTTTTCGAACTCGATCCCGTGGATGTGAAACGCGCCAAGCACCGCGTCGTCCTGTCGCTTTACGGAGATACGGACTCCGTGACTCCGGCGCCGGGGAAGGTCGAGCCGGCTGCGGAGGAGCGGCCGGTTCCGCCTCCGCAGGCCGTTCCGGCCGTTTCGCCCTCGTCGGCGGATGTTCCGCAGGAGGAGCCTGCGGCGACTTCCGTTCCGGTCGGGGGAGCGGGGCATCGCGCCGTACCGGCCGAAAACGGAGCGGCCGTGCTGGGCGAGACGCTCAATTCGGACGTGAAGACCGTCTCGGATCTGATCGCCGTAACGACCCCTCCGGCGGCCGTCGGGCAGGAGCCGGTGGCCGACCTGCGGCAGGCGTTGTGCAACAACGACCGTTTCCTGCTGGCCCGCGACCTCTTCGGCGGCGATATGGATGCCTGCGGGCGTACGATCGACCGGCTCAACGAGTTCGACGATCTGGACGAGTGCATGATCTACATCGCCGAGAATTTCGACTGGAATCCCAACTCCGACGGAGCGAAGCTGCTGGTCGATCTGATCGAACGAAAACTGGCCTGAACGCATGTCGAAACTCTACATCGTCCCCACGCCGATCGGCAATCTCGACGATATCACGCTGCGTGCCGTCCGTGTATTGCGCGAAGTGGACCTGATTCTGGCCGAGGATACCCGAACTTCGTCGGTGCTGCTCCGGCATCTGGGGATCGAAAAGCGCCTCCATGCGCACCATAAGTTCAACGAACACGCCACGGCGGCCGTCGTGGCCGAGACGATCGCTGCGGGACGCACCGTGGCGCTGATCTCCGACGCCGGAACGCCGGGTATCTCCGATCCGGGATTCCTGCTGGTGCGCACCTGCGTCGAACAGGGGATCGAGGTGGAGACGCTGCCGGGGGCGACGGCCTGCATTCCGGCGCTGGTGCAGAGCGGCTTTCCCTGCGACCGTTTCTGTTTCGAGGGATTCCTGCCCCAGAAAAAGGGGCGCAACAAGCGTTTGCAGGAGCTCGCCTCGGAGGAGCGGACGATGGTCTTCTACGAATCGCCCTACCGCGTGGTGAAGTGTCTCGAACAGTTCGTGGAGACGTTCGGGGCCGAACGACCGGTGTCCGTGTCGCGCGAGCTGACCAAGAAGTTCGAGCAGACCGTGCGCGGAACGGCGGGCGAAGTGCTGGAGCATTTCCGGCGGACGGAGCCGCGCGGCGAGTTCGTGCTGGTGGTCGCCGGCCGTCCCAAGGCGGGAAAAGCGCGGCGCGACGAATCCGAAAACGAAGAGTACGATGAACGATAACGAAACAAGCCTGCAACACAACGGCCGGCCTGCCCGGCATTCGTGGTGGGAGAGCCTGCGCGACGACCTGGCCGACCGTTTCAGCCTCTCGGAGGACAGTGCGCGGCAGGAGGAGACGGTGGACATGATCTGCCGCGGCGTCGAATTCCGCGGGACGAATCTCTGGGTGCTGATCTTCGCCACGATGATCGCTTCGCTGGGGCTGAACGTCAACTCGGCGGCCGTCATCATCGGCGCGATGCTCGTTTCGCCGCTCATGGGGCCGATCATGGGTGTCGGCCTGTCGCTCGGGATCAACGATTTCGACCTGCTGAAAAAGTCGCTGCGCAACTTTTCGCTGATGGTCGTCGTGGCGATCGCCACCTCGACGCTCTACTTCTTCATTTCGCCGCTCGGCACGGCGCGCAGCGAACTGCTCGCCCGTACCGTCCCCACGACCTACGACGTGCTGATCGCCTTCTTCGGCGGACTGGCGGGTATCGTGGCGCAGTCGCGCAAGGATCGCAATTCGACGGTCATTCCGGGCGTCGCGATCGCCACGGCGCTGATGCCGCCCCTCTGTACGGCGGGCTTCGGTCTTGCGACGGGGCAGTTCAAGTTCTTCATCGGCGCCTTCTACCTCTTTTTCATCAATACGGTCTTCATCGCGCTGGCGACCTACATGGTCGTCCGGATGTTGAAATACCACAAGAAGAAGTTCCTCGATCCGGCGCGCGAGCGGTATGTCAAACGGATCATGCTCCTCATCACGCTCCTGACGTTCATTCCCAGCGTCGTCATCGGGCTGCACATGGTGCGGGTGTCGTTCTTCGAATCGGCCGTCGACCGTTACGTGCAGCAGGAGTTCCAGTTCGAACATACGCGCGTGATCGAGTGCAAGAAGGCCTACAAGCACGGCGACCGGAATTCGCGTATCGAGCTGCTGCTTATCGGCGAGCCGCTGGGCGAGGAGATCATCGGCAACGCCCGCGCCCAGTTGTACAACTACGGCTTGCAGGATGTCGAGTTGATCGTCCGGCAGGCGCGCACGGGCGATCGGGTCGATCTCAAATCGTTGCAGTTGAGCTATTCGGAACTGCTCGACGAGAAGAACGCTCAGATCGACGAGTTGAAACAGCGCTTGTCGAAGTACAAGATGAAGAATATCGAATACGACGACATTTCGCGCGAGGCGGGTGCCGTCGTGCCCGACATTCAGTCGATCTCCCTGTCGAAATGCCTCTCGTACGATGTCGGGGGTACGGTGCTGGATACGCTGTTGATCTGCGTGGTGAAGTCGCGGCAGCCGATGACCGAGGCCGATGCCGAACGCCTGCGCCGCTGGCTGGAGGTGCGTACCAAGATCGCGCAGGTGAAGTTGTATACCGAATGATTACCGATCGAATAACTGCGGACGCATGAAACGAGTACGTTCGAATCTAACATTATGGCAGCGGGCGATGGCAAGCCTCGTGTGGGGTTGCTGCCGTTTGATCGGCGCTATGCCACACTGGCTGCGTTACTACGTGTTGCAGGATACCATCTATTTCATCGTTTACAAATGCCTGCGCTATCGGGTGGGCGTGGTGACGGAGAACCTGCGCAATTCGTTCCCCGACCGTCCGATGGCCGAAATCAAGCGGATTCGCCGGTCGTTCTACCATAACCTGTCGGAGATCTTCATCTCGACGGTCAGCCAGGCCGCCATGTCGGACGACGATTGCCGCCGCCGCGTGCGGGTGAAGAATCTCGACGAGGTGCTCTCCGACCTGCGGGGACGCGACGCGCTGCTTTCGACTGCCCATTTCGGCTGCTGGGAGTACGACTCCTTCCTGGCGCTCTATACCGGCGAACACTATTTGGCCGCGGTCTATCATCCGTTGGAGAACAAGGTGATCGATGCGGTTTACATGCGTTTGCGCCGGCGGCGCAACATCCGGCTCATCCCGATGAAGGAGATCATCCGCTACTACATCGACCACCGGCTGCCGGCCGGTGCCCCCGGACAACGCATCGGCATCGGCCTGATCGCCGACCAGAATCCTCCGCTGCGTCCCAACAGCCATTGGTTCCGCTTCCTCAATCAGGATACCGTCTTTTTCGACGGCATCGAGAAGATGGCGCTCAAATTTCACATGCCGGTCTATTTCTGCCGCCAGCGCCGGCTGCGCCGAGGGTATTACGAGTTGGAGTTCCTGCGCCTCTACGACGGCGTGGAGCAGGTCGCGCCCAACGAGGTGACGGAGCGCTATGTGCGGCAGCTCGAAAGCGACATCGTCGCCGATCCGGGGATGTGGCTCTGGTCGCATCGCCGTTGGAAACACCGTCGTCCGCAATGTCCGTCGTAAAGATCGTCATACTCAATTGGAACGGAGCCGCCCATCTGCGGCGCTTCCTTCCCTCGGTGGTGCGCACCGCTTCGCCGGGGGTGGAGATCGTCGTGGCGGACAACGGTTCGACCGACGGGTCGGCGGCGCTCGTCGAGCGGGAGTTTCCGTCGGTTACGTTGCTCCGGCTGCCGGAAAACTACGGTTTCGCCGGAGGTTACAACCGCGCGTTGGAGCGGTTGGGGGGCGATTACTGGGTGCTGCTCAACTCCGACGTCGAACCTGCGGAGGGGTGGTTGGAGCCGCTGATCGCGGAGCTAGACGCGCAGCCCGACGTGGCTGTCGTGGGGCCGAAACTGCTCTCCTGCGCCGAGCGCGACCGGTTCGAGTATGCGGGTGCTGCGGGCGGATTCATCGACTGGTTCGGTTTCCCGTTCTGTCGGGGACGTATCCTGCGGACGTTGGAGAAGGATCGGGGGCAGTACGACGACACCCGCGATGTCTTTTGGGTGAGCGGTGCGGCCTTCTGCTGCCGTGCGGAGGTATTCCGCCGCATGGGCGGTTTCGACGCCGGCTTCTTCGCCCACATGGAGGAGATCGACCTTTGCTGGCGGATGCAGCTGGCGGGGTGGCGCGTGCGCGTCGTCCCCCGAAGCAGGGTGTGGCATTTGGGCGGCGGCACGTTGCAGAACGATTCGCCGCGCAAACTCTACCTCAATTACCGCAACAACCTCGCGATGCTCTTCAAGTGCGCGTCGCCCGTGCAGCGTGTCGCGGTGGCTGTGCTGCGGCCCCTTGCGGATGCCGCCGCAGCGCTGGTTTATCTGTTGAAAGGACAATGCGCACAGGCCGGTGCGGTCGCCTGCGCCTACCGCGATTTTCTGGCGCGGCACGGTGAATTCGCCCGCCAGCGCCGTGCCGTACAGCAATCGAAGCGCCGTCGGGCGGCGCATATCTACCACGGTTCGATCATCCTGCGCTACCTGCTGGGGCGACGGGTGTTCGGCGAACGGATGCAAGGCTTATGAAAAAGTTGGTGATTATCCCGACCTACAACGAGCGCGAGAACGTCTCGCGCATGATCTCGAAAGTGATGTCGCTCTTCGGCGGCTACGACCTGCTCATCGTCGACGACGGTTCGCCCGACGGTACGGCCGCCATCGTCCGCGGGCGGCAGGAGGAGTTTCCCGGGCGGGTGCATCTTATCGAGCGCAGCGGGAAATTGGGATTGGGAACGGCCTACATCGCGGGATTCCGGTGGGCATTGGCACACGGTTACGATCTGGTTTACGAGATGGACTGCGACTTTTCGCACAACCCCGACGATCTGGAACGGCTGACGGCGGCTGTGACCGGCGGTGCCGACGTGGCGGTAGGGTCGCGCTATTCGCGCGGCGTGAACGTGGTCAACTGGCCGATGTCGCGGCTGCTGATGTCCTATTATGCCTCGAAATACGTGCGGATCGTCACCCGCATGCCTGTGTGCGACGCCACGGCAGGGTTCGTCTGCTGGTCGCGCCGCGTGTTGGAGACGATCGACCTCGACGCCGTGCGCATGGTGGGCTACGGGTTTCAGGTGGAGATGAAGTATACGGCATGGAAGCTCGGGTTCCGTATCGACGAGGTGTCGATCGTCTTCGTCGACCGCACGGAGGGAACCTCCAAGATGTCGGGCGGTATCTTCGGCGAAGCCTTCTGGGGCGTGCTCAAACTGCCGTGGCGCAGGATTCGGCCGAAACTGCCGGCAGCGCGGGAGTAGGATGGGCGGCCCGCGGCAATCCGCATAAAACAGTCCGGCGACCTCCATACAAGGTCGCCGGACTGTTCGCTTTGCCGGGAACGTTCCTTATTGCTACTTGTTGATCTTCGCCCACGAATCTTTGAGCGTCACCGTGCGGTTGAAGACGGGATGCCCGGGCGTGGTGTCGGTGTCGGGGCAGAAGTAGCCCACGCGCTCGAACTGGAAGGTGCGGCCCGGTTCGGCGCCCGCCAGCGACGGTTCGAGCCAGCCTTTCGTGACGATCATCGATTCGGGATTGAGGTTGTCCTCCCACGTCTGTCCCTCCTCGCAGTCGTCGGGATTCTCCTTCGTGAAGAGCGGGTTGAACAGGCGGATTTCGGCTTCGAAAGCGTGGCGTGCCGATACCCAGTGGATGACGCCCTTCACGCGGCGGCCGTCGCTCGACGAGCCGCCTCCCGACTGCGGGTCGTAGGTGCAGCGCAGCTCGACGACGTTTCCTTCGGCATCCTTGACCGCCTCCTCGCACTTGATGAGGTAGGCGTAGCGCAGCCGCACTTCGCCGCCCGGTTGCAGGCGGAAGAATTTCTTGGGCGGATTCTCCATGAAATCGTCGCGCTCGATGTAGAGCTCGCGCGAGAAGGGCACCTGCCGCGTACCGGCCGATGGATCTTCGGGGTTGTTGACGCACTCGAAGTATTCCACCTTCCCTTCGGGGTAGTTCGTCACGGTCACCTTGACGGGGTTCAGGACGGCCATGCGGCGCTCGGCCACCTTGTTGAGATCCTCGCGCACGCAATACTCCATCTTGCCGAGGTCGATTACGTTGTCGCGTTTGGCGACGCCCACCATTTCGGCGAAGGCACGTACCGAAGCCGGCGTGTATCCCTTGCGGCGCAGGGCGCAGATCGTCGGCATACGCGGGTCGTCCCAGCCCATGACGGCGCCCTCCTGCACGAGTTTCAACAGTTTGCGTTTCGACATCATCGTGTAGGTCAGGTTCAGCCGCGCGAACTCGTACTGGTGCGACGGCCAGATGCCGAGCGCCTGGATGAACCAGTCGTAGAGCGGACGGTGGACGTCGAATTCGAGCGTGCAGATCGAGTGGGTGATGTGCTCGATCGAGTCGCTCTGCCCGTGGGCGTAGTCGTACATCGGGTAGATGCACCACTTGTCGCCCGTGCGGTGGTGGCGGGCATGGATGATGCGGTACATGATCGGGTCGCGGAAGAGCATGTTGGGATGCGCCATGTCGATCTTGGCGCGCAGCACCTTCTCGCCGTCGGCGAACTCGCCCGCCTTCATGCGTTCGAACAGGTCGAGGTTCTCCTCCGCCGAACGGTTGCGCCACGGCGACTCTTTGCCCGGCTCGGAGACCGTGCCGCGGCCTTCGCGGATCTGCTCCTGCGTCTGGTCGTCGACATAGGCCAGCCCTTTGCGGATCAACTCCTTGGCCCATTCGTAGAGCTGGTCGAAATAGTCCGACGCATAGCGTTCGAGCGCCCAGTCGAAGCCCAGCCAGCGGATGTCGCGCTTGATCGAGTCGACATACTCGACGTCCTCCTTCGTGGGGTTCGTGTCGTCGAAACGCAGGTTGCACTTGCCGCCGTATTTCTGCGCCAGCCCGAAGTTGATGCAGATGCTCTTGGCATGGCCGATGTGCAGGTAGCCGTTGGGTTCCGGCGGGAAGCGGGTCTGTATGGCGACGCCGCGGTCGGCGGCTTCCTTGACGATCTCTTCGAGGAAATTCAGCGACTTCTCCTTCGCTGCGGGTTCGTTGGTTTCGATAGACATTGTTATCTCGTGTTTTTTACAAAATTAGTCAAAAATTCTGGCTGCGGTTATCTCTGCGGGTGATTTCGCTGGTCGTAGAGCGTCTTTCCCAGCCGTACGCTCACCTGCACCACCTGCTGCGTGTAGAGCCCCGTGCCGTCGGTGTGGAAGATCATGCCCGCCTGCACGCGGATCGTCTCGCTCGCGAACGACCGCTCGTAGCCCAGCCGCGTGCGGTTGTAGATGCGGTCGCGCGTACCGTACCACCGTTCGCCGGCGTAGAGCTCCGATCCGTAGCGGCCGAAGAGCGGCATGAGATTCTCGCCTACATAGAGGTTGTTCTCGAATTCGAGCCCCTTCCAGCCCAGACGCACGCGCAATTCGCCGCCCATGGGGGCCTTCCACCCCTCGTCGGCGATGCGGTCGCGCTGCGGAGCCCACAGGAACCCTGCGCGAAAGTCGTACCAGAAAGGCCGTTCGACCGTCGGCCGACCGTCGGCGTTGCGACGCACCACCTCGGCCGCCTTGCTGGCGAAACCGACGTAGGGGTTGGCCAGCATGTTGTCCACCACGTTGCCTTCGGTCAGGGCGCTGTTGGCGAAATGGAACATCGAAAGCCCCCCCCCGACGTACCAGCGTTTGTCCGCCTCGCGCGACCAATCCTTATGGATCGCTCCGAAGATGCGGAACTTCTCGCGCGAATATTCCGAATACATCCCTTCCCAGTTGAGCACCAGTTCGGCGCGCAGCCCCTTCGGGTTGCGGTAACGCACCGCCATGCCCTGGATCGTGGGGTCGTAGACGCGCAGCGAGTCGTTGAAGAAGGCGTGCGAGTAGTCGCCGCGCAGTTCGTCGCGCGAGAAGATACCCACGTCGGCCCCGAGCCGTTCGGCGCGGTAGGCGTACGACGCCAGAGGCCGCACCTCCGAGAAGTAGTCGCGGTTGTCGCCGAAGTCCTTCTGCATCTGGACTCCGAAACGCAGCGTATTGCGGTCCAGCCAGTTGTAGCTTACGGCCGTCGACAGGTCGGCCAGAAAGATCGTCTGCGACTCGTTGCACGAACTGCCCGTGAATTCGCGATTGTCGAAGCGCGTCTTGAAGTCGGCTTCCCAGCCGACGCGCTGCGCCTGCACGCTGCCCGCGCAGGCGATTGCGGCCAGCAGGCCGAAGATTTGTCTGATGTTCATAGTCGAATCGGGAATATCGCGCCAAAATTACATATTTTATCCCGATTTGTGTTACTTTTGTCCCCGAAATTAGCTGTCGGTCATGCGAAAAATCACGAATGAAGAGTTGCATCGCCCCTCGGTCGAGGAGTTCGCCGCGATGCCCAAGCTGCCGCTGGTGGTCGTGCTCGACAACGTGCGGTCGGCACAGAACGTCGGATCGTTCTTCCGCACGGGCGATGCCTTCGCCGTCGAGCGGATCGCCCTGTGCGGCATTACGGCCGTGCCGCCCTGTCGGGAGCTTCACAAGACGGCGCTCGGTGCCGAGCAGAGCGTGGCATGGACGCATCATGCGTCGACCGTGGAGTGCATCGACGAGCTGCGTGCCGCGGGTTACCGCGTGCTGGCCGTCGAGCAGGTCGAGGGCGCGGCGATGCTCGACGCGTTGGCCTTCGATCCGCAGGCGCGTTATGCGCTCGTCTTCGGCAACGAGGTCGAAGGGGTGTCGCAGGAGGCGGTCGACCGCTGCGACGGCGCGGTGGAGATCCCCCAGTTGGGCACCAAACACTCGCTCAACGTTTCGGTGTCGGGCGGGGTCGTTTTGTGGGAATTCTTTTGCCGGATTCGCTCAAAAGCGTAACTTTGCCGGCGAAAAACCGCCGACGCGGCCGGAACGCCCCCGACGGATCATGTCAAAATATTAACCAAAACAGAAGAACGAATGTCTGTTGAGAGTAAAGTTCGGGCGGTTACGACCCTCCGGCTCAAAGAGATGAAAGATCGCGGCGAAAAGATCGCCATGCTCACGTCATACGACTATTCGATGGCGAAGATCGTCGACGCCGCAGGTGTCGACGTGATTCTGGTGGGCGACTCGGCCGCCAACGTCATGGCGGGTTACGAGACGACGGTTCCCATTACGCTCGATGCGATGATTTATCATGCCCGTTCGGTCGTGCGTGCCGTCGAACGGGCGCTGGTGGTGGTCGACCTGCCCTTCGGAACCTATCAGGGCAATTCGAAGATGGCCCTCGACTCGGCCATCCGGATCATGAAGGAGACCGAGGCCGACGCCGTGAAGCTCGAAGGCGGCGAGGAGATCCTCGAATCGGTCGAGCGCATCCTCACGGCCGGCATTCCGATCATGGGGCATCTAGGGCTTACGCCGCAGTCGATCCACAAGTTCGGCACCTATACCGTCCGCGCCAGGGAAGAGGCCGAGGCCGAGAAGCTGGTGCGCGACGCACGTCTTCTGGAAGAGGCCGGCTGCTTCGCCGTCGTGCTCGAAAAGATTCCCGCCGTGTTGGCCGAACGCGTGTCGAAGGAGTTGTCGATCCCCACGATCGGCATCGGCGCCGGCGGCGGCACCGACGGGCAGGTGCTCGTGATCCACGACATGCTGGGCATCAACAAGGGCTTTTCGCCCCGCTTCCTGCGCCGCTACGCCGACCTGCATACGGTGATGACCGATGCGGTGGGGCGGTACGTCGCCGATGTCAAGTCGCAGGACTTTCCCAACGAGCAGGAGCAGTATTGACCGGTGCCTCCGTGCACGGGCTCGGAAGGGGACTTCGCCTTTTCGGCGGAGTCCCCTTTGCCGTTTCACGGATTTTCGCTACTTTTATCGACGAATCCAAAACTCCGTTGCAGATGAAACGCCTCCTTCTTTTGTTTTTCTGTTTCCTGTTCGCCGGTGCCGTCCATGCGGCCGATTACCGCTTCGAACGCGACATCCTCTACCGTACGGATGCCTCCGGCGACTATGCGCGTCGGATGTGCCGCCTTGACGTGGCCTGCCCTCCCGATGCGGAGGATGCGCCGGTGGTGGTGTGGTTCCACGGCGGCGGTCTCACGGGCGGCAAGCGCGCCGTGCCGGAGGGACTGATGAAGAAGGGGTTCGTGGTCGTGGGCGTCGGGTATCGGCTGATCCCGCACGTCGGGACGCTCGACATCGTGGACGATGCCGCGGCGGCCGTGGCGTGGGTCTTCGACCATATCGCCGACTACGGCGGCAGCCCTTCGAAAATCTATATCGCGGGGCACTCCGCGGGCGGCTATCTGGTCAATATGGTGGGGTTGGACCGTTCGCGGCTGGCGCGCTACGGCAAGGAGGCCGATTCGCTGGCGGGCATCATCCCTTTCAGCGGTCATGCCATTACGCATTTCGCCGCGCGCAAGGCATTGGGTATGTCCGCGTTGCAGCCGCTCGTCGACGACACTGCGCCGCTCTATTATGTGCGGCCCGACTGTGCGCCGATGCTGATTCTTTCGGGCGACCGTGAGTTGGAGATGAACGGCCGCTACGAGGAGACGGCCTATTTCTGGCGGATGATGCGGCTCGTTGGGCACGAGGACGTGACGCTCTGCGAGTTCGACGGTTATGACCACGGCAATATGCCCGCGGCGGGTTATCCCGTCGCCGTGCGCTTCATCTGCCGGTTGGAGGGGATCGAGTAGCAGAGCCGTCGGCGTACCTCCGTCGGTCGTGCGGATTCGTTCGTTTGCATGCTCCATTTCTCGCCTCGGTATAGCCCGAACTTCGTTCGGCTCTGCGCTCGGCTTGACGAAATGGTTGAATTTCTTTCTTCCATTTCTCGCCTCGGTATAGCCCGAACTGCGTTCGGTTCTGCGCTCGGCTTGACGAAATGGTTAAATTTCTTTCTTCCATTTCTCGCCTCGGCATAGCCCGAACTGCGTTCGGCTCTGCGCTCGGCTTGACGAAATGGTTCCGATAGAATACGTCCGGATTTCTCAGTGAGAAATCCGGACGTCGTGTCGAAGGCGGGCGTGTCGACGGATCGGGGCCGCCGTTCTCGCCTGCCCGGATTTTTACAGCTCGTCGGGCATTGGGACGGGCTTTCCCGTCGCACGCACCGTCGGCATCGGGGCCTTCCAGGCGCGCAGCCGGTCGCCCAGCGCCTTCGCCAGTTCGGCGACCCGTTCGGGGTGGCTTGCCGCGAGGTCGTTGCGTTCGCCGATATCGTCGCGCAGATTGTAGAGTTCCAGCTCGCCCGTGTGCATCCTGTAAACGAGTTTCCAGTCGCCTTTGCGGACGGCGCTCATGAAATCGATGTCGTCCTGATCCTCCACGCGGTATTGATGCGGATAATGGAAGATCAGTTCGCGTTCGGGATCGACGCCCGACACCGACGCGGGGACGACGAAGGCGTTGGCCTCCTTCCGCGTGGCGATTTCTCCGCGTTTCTGCGCTTTGGCCACCATCTTCGAACCTGCGGTGATGAGCTTTACCAGGCTCAGGCCGTCGCACTCCTGCACGGTCTCGTAATGTTTCACGCCCGCCATTTCGAGAATCGTCGGGAAGATGTCCTCGTTGATGACCGGCGTATTGAGGCGCGTTCCTTCCGCCGCCTTTCCCGGCCAGCGGAATATCAGCGGCACGCGGATGCCGCCTTCGTAGACGGAGGCTTTACCCTCGCGCAGCGGCAGGTTTTGCGTGTGGGGCTCTCCGCCCTTGTCCTGTCCCAAGCAGTGACCGCCGTTGTCCGACATGAAGAGGATGATCGTGTCGTCGGCGATCCCTTTGGCTTCGAGGTAGTCGAGTACGTCGCCCAGGCTTTTGTCCATTCCCTCGACCATCGAGGCGTAACGGGCCTGCTGTTCGTCCATTCCCGCGTCGAGGTATTTTCGGATGAACCGTTCGTCGCGCTGAATGGGTGTGTGGTTGGAGTAGTGGGCGAAATAGAGGTAGAAGGGTTGTTTGCGGCGGATCGGGTCTTCCAGGGTTTTCAGCGCTTCGAGCGTCAGCGCCTCGGTCAGATGGATTCCCGAGCCGTAATACTGCGACATGTTCTGCACCGAGGCGTAGGTACCTCGTTTGGGGAGGTTGCCGAAGTGTTCTTCGGGCAGATAACTCTGGGGGTGGCCGTTGCCCGAACCGGCGATGTTGACCGTGAATCCCATGTTGTAGGGGTTCGAGCCCGGTGTGCCGGTCGGTGCCCAGTGCGCTTTGCCGACGTGGATGGTGTGGTAGCCTGCGTCGCGGAGAATCTCCACCATCGGCGTGGCGTAGAGCGTGCGGTTCAGGCCGTAGGCGATGCTGTCGGCCTCGTTGCGGAAGGAGGCGGGGCACAGCGCGTTGTAGTTCCATTCGGGGTGCGCAAAGATATCGTCTTCGTTGGCGTTCGTCGTGCCGGGCCGGCCGCCGATCGCGTCGGGGCAGGTGTCTTTATATAAGGAGCAGTACGACGTGATGCCCATGTGCGCGGCGTTCATGCCCGTCATCATGCTGGTTCGTGTCGGGGTCGATACGGGACAGGCGTAGGCGTTGGTCATCATGACGCCCGTGCGGGCCAGTCGTTCCATATTGGGCGTATGGAATCTGAGGTTGTTGGGGTAGGTCTCTTCGCCGAAGGGGAGCGAGGTCTCCGTCCAGCCGAAATCGTCCACCAGGAAGAAGATGATGTTCGGGCGTTGGCCGGCGTTCGCGCTTTGCGCCATTGCGAGCGGGGCGAGTGCCGCCAGACTGCATACAGTTTTGTTGATAGGTTTCATGTAAAACGTTTTAGTTGGTATGGCAAAAATAATATTATTTTTCGGTTAAGAAAATTGTTCCGCTTGAATTTTAATATTTTCTATTCGAATTATCGGTATTTAAAACGTTTTATAAATGTCCGTGAATTCGAATCTGCCGTGGACAAACGAAAATTCCGCCCTGGATAGGGCGGAATCGTGTTTGCGGACGATTCATCGGATGGACGCAAAAGTGCCCGTGTCGGGCGCTTCTGACGTTCATTCGCGGTCGGTGAGCAGCAGCGGGACCAACAGGTAAATCCCCAGCACCAGAATCCCCAATGCGCGGATCGTCCGGCAGCGCCGCTTTTTCATGCTGTATACGGCCCAACCGGCAGCCAGCAGGGTGTTCAGTCCGAGGGCCAGGTACGAGAAGTCGCGTAACCGCGGCTTGATGTATTTGTCGGACGACGCGGTGAAGACCAGCCGAAACGGGAAAAGGTATTTTCGGGTCTGTTCCCATTTCGGAGCGGGGAAATCGGTCTCGTGCTCCGCAGCAAGGGAATAGTCGCGGGCATTGAGGGCCGTGAGGCGTTCGAAGCCCTGCCGTTCGGTGATCGCCGTCCAATAAAAACAGTCGCCTACGACGATCAGACGTTCGCGTCGGAGGTCGACGGGATGCAGCGGCAGGCAGTGCAGGGAGTAATCCGCTTCGAGCGCATGGATGCCGCCGCGGTCGTCTCCGAGGAATCCCAGCAGTCGTTTGTCGGGGAACTCCGTGACGAAAGCGTACGTGAATGTCACTGAATCGGGCCGTTCGATGCGGCGGACGAACGGCCGGCCGCAGAGCTGTTTCATCTGGAACGGCGTTCCGGTCGCGTCGAGCAACAGGTAGCCGTTGTCGTAATGTTTGTAGGTCGAAGCGCTTCCCGCGATACGGCGGGCGGGAAAGACGAATCCCTTCTTCTTCATCACGCGATCGAAACGTTCGCTCTTTTCGGCATCGATCCGGTTGTCGGCCATTTTCACGAATTCGATTCCCCGCTCCGTGATGCGGAATACGTCGTCGGGCGTTCGGAATCCTTCGCGGCCCGGAGCCGATTCGAGCAGTTGGTAGAGTCCGATCTGCGGACGGTTCAATTCCGAGGGCGACGCACGGAAGACGAAATTGCTGAGTTCGACCTCGCGGGCGTCGAAGGGGATGCCGTCGATGCGTTCGGGCAAACGGCCCTCTTCGGCCAGCCGGCGGGTGAAGACGGTGGGCATGATGCTGTCGAATTGCCGTTCGGTATAGGGATTTCCGGCCGGATCGTAGCCTGCCGCGTCGTCGTGCCCCTCGAATGAAAAGGTCGCGAAGTCGTGCGTCACGCAACTGTAAAGCGTCAGCGGAGATTCCTGCGGCTCGGAGCAGACGAAGGCATAGCACCACGGCAGCGCCCACGCCAGCAGCGCTGCGGCCAGCAGGACGATGATCGTTTTAATCGTTTTCATGCTTCGGTACGGGTTTTAGTCCTGACATCCCCGCCGGAAGCGGAGCGTCGAGTGGAGCGGAAAGAAGAGCGCGCAGAGCACGACGGCGGCGATCCACGGCAGCAGGGTGTCGCAGACGCGCAGCGCATCGCTCGAAAAGAGCAGCCGCATGACGCCTGCGGCGATCAGCGCGTCGAACAGACGCTGCCGCCATGTGGGTTCGATGCATATCCACGCCGCGAACAGATAACCCGCGAAACCGGCTGCATACCACGGTAACGTCGTCGATACGACGGCATGCACCAGTTCCGGTGCCATGAGGTGCCGCAAATAGAGACCGATCGCGAGCAGTTGCACGGCGAAAAGCATTGTCAGCAGCACGAGGCCGTAACCGAGCATTCCCAGCATCATCGCTCGGCGCGAGTCGGGCAGATGCAGCGTGAGTTTCAGCCGTTTCTGTGTGATTTCGGGAAGAAACTGGGCCAATCCCAGCCCTGCGCCTACGAGCGCGGGCAGGTATTTGAGCGGGTCGACCAGCACGTCGCCCCGGTCGAGGACGGCCAGCCAGACCGAGGCCGCGCCGTTGAAGGCGTACATGCGGCCGATGCGCAACAGGGCATAGGCTGTGAATCCGGCCAGTACTGCGGTCGCCAGCGGATAGAACCGCCTGATCTTGATTCGCTCCTTGTAGAAAATCGCTTTGTTCATGTCGTTGTCAGTACTTGCCGGTGAGACCGATAAAGGCGTCTTCGAGGTTCAGCGCGTCGCTTCGCAGGGTATCGCAGGCGATGCCCGCCTGCCGGAGTCGGGCGGCCACCACTGCCTCCGTTTCGAACGAATAGAATTCGGCGCGCCCTCCGATCGCCGTCGGGCGGTGGAATTCGGGCGCTTCCGGAAGCGCGGTTCCCTCGGCGATCGCGAGTTCGTAACGGCGGAAGCGACCGAGCAGATCGCCTGCGGACATCTGCACGAGGATACGTCCGTAATCCATGACGATGCAGTCGTCGATGAGTTTCTCCATGTCCTGAATGATATGCGACGTGAGGAATACGGTCGTGCCGCGGCTGCGGGCATAGTCGCGCAGGTACTCCACGAACAGTCGGCGGTAACCCGGGTCGAGTCCCATCGAGAAATCGTCGAGGATCATCAGATCGGCGTTCTGCGCCAAAATCAACCCCAGAGCTACCTGTGACCGCTGCCCGCACGACATGCGCGCGATCCGTTGTCCGGGTGCGACGGCCAGCAGCTCCATCAGTCCGTAGTAGGCCCGGGCGTCCCAACGGGGGTAGTATTGCGAATAGAAGCGTTCGATCTCCCGGATCGTCATGAAGGCGTACTGGACGTGTCCTTCGAGCAACAGCGCGATGCGGGCGCGCGTTTGGGGCCTCATCGTGCGGATGTTCTCTCCGAAGATCAGACATTCGCCTGCGACGGGTTCGAGATAACCGTTCAGGATGTTGATGGTCGTCGTCTTGCCCGTACCGTTTTTACCCAAAAGTCCGAGGATCCGCCCGTGCGGAACCTCGAAGCTCAGGTTTTCGTAGATCAGTCGCTCGCCGTACCGGTGGGTCAGATTGCGACATTCGATGACCGGATCCGGCATGATCTATCGGATGAATTTGCTCAGAATCGAGTTGCTTTTCGCCACCCGCTCGTCGTTTTCCTTGCCGTTTCCCTTGTAGATCAGTCTTCTGACGGTGCCGCCTACCTTGTGGTCTTCGAAGAGTTTTTCGGCCGACGAATTGTCCGAGATGTCGTAGATGAACAGCGAGGCTTTCATCTCTCCCGTTTCGGCGGTGTCTTCGGCGGCGATGTAGAGCGTGTCGACGTCGTAGGGGTTGAAGACGAGCTGTTTTACCTCGAAGTTGTCGCCCAGCGAAATATAGGGTTCCGTATCGAAATTGTTACCGTCGTAATTGAAGCGGTAGATGTCGCCGCCCTTCGAGTAGTAGAGGATCGGTTTGGCGGGATTGGCCGTCGTCGCCGAGGTCGGCAGAATGTTGCCGGTAGCGTCCTGCTCGGTGAGCACCTCTTCCGTGGTCGTGAGGTTTTCGGGGGTGAAGCGGTAAATCTTGGTCGAGGAGCCCTGTTTGCCTACGAGAATGACGTTCATGGGTTCGTAACGGTGATCTCCGCCCTCCTCGTCGCGGTAGATGCCGTCGCAGGGGATCAGGTTCATCGGTTCGACGTTGCAGGCTTTCGTCCCTTCGGTCACCATGCCCAATACGCCCGATATGTAGACCATCTTCTGACTTGCCGTGTTGTAATACACGCGCGTCATGTCGGTGTCTACCAGCGAGCAGGCCATATCGGCGAACTGTGCGCCTTCGGGCATCTCTTCCATGGTGGAGGTGATGAAATTGCGATCCGCGGCCATGATGTACTCGCGGCCGCCGCCGAGCCAGTAGAGTTCGCCTTCCCACAGACTGTTCTGGACGCCGTAGGGGTAAATGACGTAGTTGGGATGGAACTCGCCCTCGCCGTTGTAGGTGATTTCGGTCTTGACCTTCATGTCGTTCGTATTGAGCACGTAGACCTTGGTCGGATTGCCCGAGCTGAGGATGATTTCCGTATCTTGATCTTTGATGGAGTTGCCCAGATTGGTCAGGCCTTCGCCTTTCCAGCAGAGCGCCAGCGCCTCCTTGCCCAGCGAAAGGGTGGGATTGTTGTCCTTGAAAGCGTAGGGGCTGGCGGGCGTCGCCATGATGTCGAGTCGCTTGAAGGTGAGCATCGCTCCGTCGCCCGTCTGGCTCAGCAGCAAAAGTCCCTTGTCGTAGGGCGAGGTGACGCTCAGCTTGAACTCCGCGATCTTGGCGCCCGTCGAGCTGCTGGCCTTGAAATAGCAGTTGACGTCGTTGAGCAGTTCGTCGCACTTGAACGAGAGGTTCCTCTCGGTGCTGACCGTTTCGTAATCGATGCTCCATTCGTAGCTGATCGATTCGTTTTCATTCGAGAGTTCGATGTCGGGTGTGATTTCGAGATACTCGTGCAGTCCGAGGACATAGTTCGTTTCGATGCCCGACACCTTCTCGACGTCGGTCGGCACGACCGGCTGGTCTTCGGGGTCGTCCGAGCAGGATACAAAACCCGCGCCTGCGAGGGCGGCGGTCAGAAAAAGCGAAAAAAATCTTTTCATAAGCGTTATTTTAAATTGGGTTGAACATTGGTCGGATCGTTCGGGGCGGGGTCAGACGGGCCACTCCACATCGGGGAAAGTGACCCCGTAGACGGGATTCTCCTCGAAATAGAGTTTCACCTCCTTGAAGACGCGCAGGATGGCGTATTTGTTCTCCTCGATGTCTTCCTTCGTGATGGGGCTGCCCCACAGTTCGATGAATTTCTGATATTTGCGCACGTTGTATTCACCGAGCCAGTGCGATAGTTCCGTCCACCAGTCGGGCTGGTCGAGCCGGTTGGTGAAGCAGACCGACACGGCGCGGCCTTCGATGACACCGAGACGGAAATCCTCCGTTTCGACGAGTTCCAGCCGCAGCGTGTAGACCGTCTCGTCTTCGAGTTCGAGCCGGTGGACGCGCACGGGAATCGTCGTCGACGAAGCCCCGGCGGGAATCGAGCGCGTTTCTTCGAGGGCGTCGTAATGCAGTCCGGCCTGCGCCGTCGTGCGCAGCGGGTCGATGCGGATGCGGTAGCCGCGGTCGTGCGACACGGGCGATCCGACGATCTCGACGCCTACTTCCATCGTCTTTTCCGTGACCGAGAAGGGTTCCTTGCCGAAGGAGAAGTAGAGCGAATCGGTCGTGAAGTCGATCAGTTCGTCGCCCTGGTAGGGGAAGCTCTCCTTATAGTCGCAACCCGCCGTTGCAAGCAGCGCGGCCACCGGAACGAGGTATCTTAGCGTACGGCGTTTCATCTTGTATTCGGTTCAGTCGATGCCCGCCGATTCCTCGCTTTCGGGGAGCGGCAGCAGGTAGGTGTCGTCGGTGGCGGGGTGCTCCTTGCCGTTCACGCCCTCCATCGGCAGGTTGAAACGTTTGTAGGTGGCGAAAATCTGACCTTCGCCCCAGAACTCCTTCATGATCTCGTTGAGAAGCTCTTCGCGGAAGCTCGCTGGCGTGGCGATGTCGGCCGCCTCGATCGGGTGCAGGCCGCGTGCCGTCACCACGGTATTCAGATATTCGAGCGCAGCGGCCGGATCGCGGTCGTAGACCGATTCGGCCAGAATGTAGTACAGCTCGGGCAGACGTACCAGATTCGGCCCCGGGATGCGCCCCGAAGGGACGATCTGCTCCTCGTCGTAGTATTTGTCGTAGAACTTGGTGAGCAACACCACCGAGTGCTCCCATTTGGTGCGGGTGAAATAGCTCTGGTAACGGTAGTCGTTGTTGGTCGACGTGAACGACGACACGCGGAAGATCGTCTGGTAGTTGTCGCGTACCATGTCGAGTTCGTCGGTGAGCCGCGTGGGGTAGAGCCGGCTGCGGACGTCGAGATACATGTCGGGAGCGTGCAGTCCCCAGATGCACTCCGTGCGTGCCGTATAACCCAGAAAGAGGTTCTTGATCTGCTCCTCGCGAATGAAGGCGAACGGCCCTTTCAGCGCTTCAAGGGCATAGAGTTCGGCCGTTTCGTGGTCGCCGCCCCAGTTGCAGACGCGCGCCAGCAGTGCGGCGGCGGCGTATTGCGAGACGTAGAGCTCCTCGGGCGTGCGTCCCGAAGCCGGCTGCGCATCCCGCAGCAGTCCGTAGGCCTCCGTCAGGTCGGCGACGATGCGTTCGTAGACCTCGCGCACCGTGCTCCGTTCGACAGGGGAGATCGAGAAATGCTCGACGTAGGGGATCGCCTGCTCGTCGCCGCGTTCGATGTTGGGCGCGAAGAGTCTGAGCAGGTCGAAATGCAGGAAGGCGCGCACGGTCAGCGCTTCGCCGCGGATGCGCGGCAGAATTGCGAAGTCGTGTCCGGAGATGTTGTCCAGCACGCTGTTGGCCGAGGCGATCGTGTTGTAGGCTTTCGACCAGATGGCGTCGATCTGCGGGCGCACGTCTTCGTCGCGGTAGCGCAGGTCGAAGGTCTTGGTCAGCGTCGTCTCGTTGGCTTCGTAGTCGTTGTAGTAGAGTTGCGCGATTTCGTCGACGAATCCGAACGAGAGCTGTTCGCCGTAGAGGTCGGCGTCGGCCATCGAGGCGTAGACGCCGTTCATGGCGTCGATGAATCCCTGTTCGTTCTCGAACATCTTGTCGCGGTTGACGATTCCCGGCGTGTCGATGTCCAGAAAATCGCAGGCGGCGAGAGTCGTCATTGCCAGCAGTGCGGTTATGCGGATCGGGATGCGTTCCATCGGATCAGAGATTTACGGTCAGCGACGCCTGAAAGACGCGGGCGAACGGATAATCCAGTCCGCGTTCGCGGCGGATCGTCGAGATGTTGAACAGGTCGCCCGTCGAGGCGGAGATGCGGACGCGCCGCAGATGCAGCCGGTGGCAGAAGGCGTCCGGCAGCGTGTAGGAGAGTTTGAGCGACGAGCCTTCGAGCGCATACTCCGTGGCCACGAACCGGTCGGTCGGAGGCGTCGTTTCGCGGTTGGCGATGTTCTTGTAACGCGCCTTGTCGCCCGGAGCCTTCCAGCGGTCGTAGAATACTCGCCGGTCGGCGTTGGAGGTCGGGGAGGCGCCCTCGACCTTCGTGGCGAGGGTCTGGTTGTAGATGCTCGCGCCGAGCCGGTAGGCGAAATTCATCGAGAGGTCGAACGAGCGCCAGCTCATCGAGAGTCCGAACGATCCCTGTACGGCGGGGGTCGTGTCGCCCGCGACGTACTTGTCGCGGTAGTCGTATTCGTAGGTGGGATTGCCGTCGCGGTCGATGAAGACCTCCTTGCCGTTGGCCGGATTGATTCCCGCCGAGCGCATCACTTTGAGTGCCGTCATCGACTCGCCTTCTTCGTAGAAGGCGGCCGGAAGCGACGAGGTGGCGTTGGCTTCGTTCTCGGCGTTCTTGTTTTTCAGGTAGTCGCTGATCTCGACGATCCGGTTGCGGTTGTGGCTCAGATTGAGGAAGAGGTTCAGATTCGTGTGTTTGCGTTGCAGCACGTTCCCGCGCAGCGACAGTTCGATACCGCTGTTGCGGATCTTGCCGAGGTTCTCCTTGGCGCTCGTGAATCCGATATGCGCCGGTTTGGAAATGTCCATCACCAGATCGTTGGTCGTGTCGTAGTAGACGTCGACGCTGCCGTTGAGGCGGTCGCGCCACAGTCCGAAATCGAGGCCGAGATTGCGTTTGAGACTGCGTTCCCATTTCAGACGGGGGTTGACCATCGAGACGGGCACGGCGCCGATTCCGCCGTTGTATTGGAGCGAGGAGCTGTATTGGTAGGCCAGCTGCGCCTGATAGGGGCTGAATCCGGCGTTGCCGACGTAACCCATGCTCATGCGCAGTTTGAGCAGCGAGACGGCGCTCCCTTTGAGGAACCTTTCCTTGTGAAGGTTCCAGCCGAGCCCCAGCGATCCGAAGGGGGCGTACTTGTTGTCGGCGCCGAATTTCGAGGAGCCCTCGTAACGGAACGAGAGATCGACGAAATAGCGGTTGTGCCAGATGTAGTTGGCGTTGACGTAGAATCCGAGCATACGCGAACGGTCTTCGCTGCCGCCCGGGCGGCTTTCGGCGTATCCCGTGGCCATCGAGGGGTGTTCGAGTTTGTCCGAAAGGATGCCCAGCGCCGAGAAAGAGTGGCTTTCGGAACGGGTCGATTCGATGTTGAATCCAGCCGTGAGGCTGAGCAGGTCGGAGGCGTCTCCTCCTCGCCGGTTCCATGCTTTGTTGTAGACGGCGAAGGCGTTTCCCGACAGGTTGTGCGTCGTGCCGTTGGATACGTCGAAACTGCCCTTCTTGTTCGCGTCGATCGTGTTGTTGAACTGTTGCGAGAGGGGCGAGCAGAAGGTCTCGCCTTCGCTCTTGGTCTGGGTGTACGACAGCGACGCTTCGACGCGCAGCCCTTTGAGAATGTTCCAGCGCACGCGGAACGTGTCGATGAAACTGCCCGACGTGTTGCGGATGTAGCTGCTCAGCGACTTTTCGTAGAGCGGATTGGCCGTATTGAACGAGAGGACGCTGTTGAGCGAACCGTCGTCGTTGTAGGGGCGATCGTAGGGATTGAGCGACACGTAGTCCGAGAAGCTTCCGTAGGGCACGTCGTTCGAATCGCTCTGCGTGAGCGAAGCGATGTTTTGGAAGAAGAGCTTGTTCATGTCGCCGTAGGTGAGGTTGATGCGCAGCGACGCCGTCTGCTTGTCCGACTCGTCCATCACGCCCGTCGTGGAGTTGTAGCTGCCCGACACGTTGTAACGGAAATCTTGGCTGCCGCCCGAGAGCATCAGATTATGGATGTGGTTGAATCCCGTGCGCAGCGCCATTCGCTTCCAGTCGGTGTTGACGCCGGCGTTGACCCGGTCGAGTTTTTCGTAGTAGGATTTCTGGTTGGTGACGTCGGTATTGCTGCTGCCCGTGAAATCGCCGTAGACGCCGGCCTGACGTTCGTATTCGAGCTTTTCGCGTGCGTTGAGCAGCCGGTAGTCCGACAGATCGGGGATGCTGACCTGGAAATTGCCCGAATAGTTGACTTGGAGCCTGCCGGCTTGCGTAGGGCGGGTGGTGATGACCACCACGCCGTTGGCCGCCTTCGAACCGTAGAACGAGGTGGCCGAAGCGTCTTTGAGCACCGAGATCGACTCTATGTCGTCCGAGGGCATGTCGAAGACGTAGGAGATGTCCACCTCCGTGCCGTCGAGGATGAAGAGCGGGACGTTGGTTTGGTCGCCTTCGATGAAACTGCTTCGTCCGCGGAGCACCATGTCGGGAATCTTGTTGGGATCCGAACCGTTGGCGATATCGTCGAAGATCTCGAAGCCGGGCGTTTGGAGTTGAATGATGTTCAGCACGTTGGTGTGTACCATGTTCTCGATCTCCTGCCGCTGGATGACATGCGTGGCGCCCGTGTAACTCTCCCGTTTCTTGTCGACGAATCCCGTCACCACGACCTCTCCGACGTCGGACGGCGCCTCTCTCAGGCGGATGTCGTAGTCGGTGCGTCCCGGAACGAGTTTGACCGTCTCGTTGCGATATCCCAGCATCGAGACGCGCAGCGTCGCGGCTTTCGTCGGGCAGTTGAATGCGAAACGTCCGTCCGCCCCGACCGCAGCGCCGTGGGGACGGCCGCCTGCGTCGTAAGCCACGACGTTGGCTCCGACGACGGGCTCTCCCGTGGCGTAGTCCGTCACGCTGCCCGCTATGCGGAACGTTCCTGCGGATTGCTGCCCGAATGCGGCGATCGTTGCGAAGAGCGGCAGAAACGTTGCGAGGCGGGTTAGAAAAGTTATGTGAGGTCGAAGCGACATATCGTTTTTCGGTACGCGGAGGGGCTGTGGCCCTCCTCTGCGATTCGGTGTGACAAAGGTAAGGCAACCTCTCCGAATGCGCCATCGTCAAATGTAGGGATTTTGATCTGCATAAATCCCGACAAATGGGGACTGCATACGACGGGCAGGATTCCTATTTTTGCAATGGATTTCGATCGACAGACCTTTATACCGTAATAAATAATAAAATGCATTCATTCGAAAAGAAAAGCCGGTTGCATATCGCCCTTTGTGCGTTGTCTCTGCTGGCCGCCTGCGCCTCCGATCCGATCGGAGAGGAGGCGCCGCAGCCGGTCGGGGAACCGTCGCAGGAAACTGCGGCGACGGGGCGCCTTCGCGTCAAATTCAAACAGGGAGAGGTTCCGGAGCGGATCATCGAGACCCGCAGCGGGCTGCAAACGGGTTCCGAGCCGTTGGACCGCGCCATCGCGGCGCTCGGCGTCACGCGGATGCAGCGCGTCTTCCCGCCGGCGGGCCGCTTCGAGGCGCGCACGCGCCGTGCCGGACTGGATCGCTGGTACGACGTCTGGTTCGATTCGCTGCGTTCCGTGACGCGGGCGACGCTCGATCTGTCGCGGCTCGAAGGGATCGAGTGCGTCGAGCCGGTCTATGCGATCCGGAGTATCGGGCCCGAGCGGGTCGTCGCGGCTCCGTTGCCTGACGCGACGAGAACCGCCTCGCTGCCGTTCGACGATCCGGGGCTTGCGAAGCAGTGGCACTATTCCAACGACGGATCGATGCCCGATGCCGTCGCCGGAGCCGACATCAATCTGTTTCGGGCGTGGGAGGTGACCGCCGGATCGAACGACGTGGTCGTGGCGGTCGTGGACGGAGGCATCGACTATGCGCACGAAGACCTCGTCGGCAATGTCGGCAACTGGGCCGAGCTCTACGGCGAAGAGGGCGTGGACGATGACGGGAACGGCTATGTCGACGACATCTACGGCTGGAATTTCATCTATTCTTCTGCTTATCCGATGGGATCGAACCGCATCACGCCGGTCGAACACGGCACACACGTCGCTGGAACGATCGCTGCCGAGAACGGCAACGGTATCGGCGTTTGCGGTGTCGCCGGCGGTCGCGGCGGGCACTCCGGCGTGCGGGTAATCAGCTGCCAGATGTTCACCGAGAACCGGAACGACAACGGCGACGAGATCGTGGCGCTCAAATACGGCGCCGACGCGGGAGCCGTCATCAGTCAGAACAGCTGGGGATACACCAACGTCTACGAGATGCCCGAAATCACCAAGGATGCCATCGACTATTTCATCGAATACGCCGGTCTCGACGAGAACGGCGTGCAGGTCGGGCCGATGAAGGGCGGCATCGTGATCTTCGCGGCCGGCAACGAGGAGTGCGACTACCGCAGCTATCCCGCCTGTTACGAGCGGGTGCTTTCCGTGTCGGCATTGGCGCCCGACTATCGCAAGAGCTATTACTCGAACTTTTCGGAGTGGATCGACGTGGCCGCTCCGGGCGGTTCCTACAAGTACGAGGGTCGTTACGGCGACGAATACGCCGTGTACAGCACCCTTCCGGGCAACGCCTACGGCTACATGCAGGGGACGTCGATGGCCTGTCCCCACGTTTCGGGCATCGCGGCGCTGGCCGTGGCGAAATACGGCGGTCCAGGGTTCACGCCCGACAAGTTGCGTTCCTATCTGGAAAGGGGCGTGCACGAGGTGGACAGTTACAATCCCGACTACGAAGGACGGCTGGGTTCGGGACTCGTGGACGCCTATCTGGCCGTGTCGATGGACAGGGGCATCGATCCCGATCCCGTTGTCGATCTGCGGCACAGCGACACGGCGGGCGAGGTCGAACTGACGTGGAGCGTTCCGGCCGACGGCGATGACGGACGCGCCGATTCGTTCATTTTGATGTGGCGCGTGGGAACATTGGAAAATCCCGATCCCGACGATCTGCCCGAGGGGGCGGAATCGGTCGTCATCCCCGTGCGCGACAAGCAGGCGGGCGACGAGATCACCTACGTGCTGACCGATATCGCCGAACAGACGCGCTACACGGTGGCCATCGTCGCCGTCGATCCTTGGGGCAATCGTTCTGAGACGACGGTCATTTCCTTCGGCACGCCGGCCAACACGCCGCCTGCGCTGATCCTCGAGAGCACGGAGGAGGTGCGGGTCGGTTACAACCGCACCGAAACGGTGCGGTACCATGTTTCGGATCCCGACAGCCACGGTTTCACCTGCGAGTTGCAGGATCCTTCCGGCGCCGTTGCGATCCGCAAGGAGGGCGACCGCCTCTGTCTCGACATCTTCAATTACAAACGCATCCCGGGGAACTATACGGCGCATGTCTCGGTGAGCGACAGTTTCGGCGCTTCCGATACGGCCGATTTCGATTTCACGCTGCTGCCCGACCAGCCGCCGGTGGCCACCGGCGGATTCCGGCCGGTCTATTTCGGTTCGATGCAGGAGACGGCGGAGTTCACGCCGTCGCAGGGTTTCGACGACGAGGTGCCCGGGACGGTTGCCTATGCGCTCGAATACGACGAGGAGATGCTCTATCTCCAACCGGTCGCTTCGGGCTACCGGATCATGCCGCTGCGTTACGGCCGTTCGGAGGTGACCGTCGTGGCGACCGACGAAGGCGGTCTCGCGGGACGCGACACCTTCGCCGTGATGTGCCGCGACGATTCGCGCGAGGTCGATCTTTATCCCAATCCCGTCCGCGACCGGTTGTCGATCCGCATGGGGCGCGACGTCGAAGGGGCGTTGTGCGTCACACTGTACGATGCTGCGGGACGCAGGGCGTTCGCCGCCGAAGTACGGATCGCTCCGACCGCTCCCGCCGTAGTCGATCTCTCGTCGCTCGGGGGCGGAACCTATACGATCGAACTGCGATACGAAGGCGGTTTGCTCACGCGCTCCATCGTCAAACTCTAAACCCTGAAAAGATGCAGTCCTTTTTTCGCAACATACTCATCGCAGCGGCCCTGCTTCCGGTACCGCTCGCCGGTACGGCTCAAAACGCCGCCGCCTTCTTGTCCGTCGTTCCGGACGCCCGCAGCGCGGCGATGGGCGGTGCGGGCGTCGCACTCTCCGCCGATGTTTTTTCGGCCCTCCGCAACGCGGCGCAGCTGCCTTTCTCGGAGGAGCGCTTCGGCGCCGGTTACAGTTATCTGCCGTGGATGCGCGACTTGACGCCCCGAACGGCTCTGCACACGGCGGCGGTCTATTTCAAACCCGACGGCAAACAGGCCGTTTCAGCCTCCTTCCGCTATTTCTCGCAATACGGTTCGGAACGAACCGACGAAGAGGGCAACGTGCTCGGACGGTTGGAACCGCACGACATGGCCTTCGACGTCGGCTACTCCCGAACGGTTGCCGAAGGATTGTCCGTGGCCCTTACGGCGCGTTACGTCCGTTCGGAGCCCGGAGCGGCCGACGTTGCACAGACGTTCGCCGTCGATGCCGGACTCTTTTACCGGCATGCAGTGGCCGCTTCGCACCGCGTGACGTTCGGTTTTCAGGCTGCCAACGTCGGCGGCGCCCTCGACTACGGCGCAGGAAACCGTCAGCTGCCGTGGGTGTTGAAGGCGGGCGCAGCCGCGGAACTCGGTCTTTCGGAAGCGCACGGCCTGACGCTGACCGCCGAAACCGAATACCGCCTGCGGCCCTCGGAACTCCGTGGCTGGTCGGGAAGTTTCGGTGCCGAATACCGTTGTTTCGGAATGCTCGCCCTGCGAGGAGGTTACCGCATGGGGGATCGCAGTACGGGAGAATACCGCTACGGCTCGGCCGGCGCCGGCCTTCGATGGAAATACGTCGCGGCGGACGCCGCTTATCTGTTGGCCGGAAGTTCATCCCCCTTGCGCAATACGTGGATACTCTCCGTACTATTCAATTGGTAATGCGAGCTTCGGAAGTGTTTTTTGATTGAAAATCCCGGACGGAAATAAGAGGGTAAACTCCGGCCCCGGCATAAAGTTTCGGACTTGCTGTAATCTTATATGGGCTCGGTGCGAGAGCGTTTTACTGTCGTTCTGTCTGATTTAGGAACGACGTTGGTAAATACCGTGCGTTCCCTGCGGTCGGGCATATTCCGGAACGGATGGATTCCTTTCAGGTCGCAGTTCTGTTTTTGAACCGGTTCCTCGTCGAGAGCCTCGGTAAATTGCAGTGCGCTTTGCATGACGATATTACGTGCTTTTAGGGGTACGAAGACGCAATACATCTGAGAAATGGTGTAGATCGACCCTTCGCTGCGGAAGCAATCCGTTTGGAAGGGAGAGGGATTTTACACTATCTTTGTCGCAGAGTTCTATGGATAATATCATGAGCAGATTGTTTGAGGACATCCTACGAAAGACCGTCCTGCTCCTTTGGGGGGCGGCTCTTCTTATGGCCGGATGCAGCGAGAGCGATCCTGCGACCGAGGGTCTCGGCGCCGTCCCCGACGGAGAGGTGGAATTCGTGTTCGATCTGTCCGCCGCGCGGGCCGCGATCGGCGAGGACGGAAGCGGGGAGTTCGAAGACGGCGACCGGATCGGTCTCTATGTATTCGGCTCGCCCTCGCAGCATTTCGTTCTTACGCGCGAAAATGGTTCGTGGCGGCCGAAATTGAAAAAGAGCGACTTGGGCGACGGCAAAATTTCGGCCTACTATCCGGCCCGCGAGGACGTCCGTCCGGAGGAGAACCGGCACTTCCATGCGGTCGCGGCCGACCAGAGCGGCGAGGGCTACGCGGAGTCGGACATGCTTTGGGCGCACCGGGAAATCGACTTGTCGACGGTGTCGAATCGCATCGAACTGCCGTTTGCACACGGGATGCACCGTCTGAAAATCCGTCTGACGAGTGCCGACGGGGAACTTCCCGAAGACCTCTCGGTCGAGGTGCGCAACCGCAACGAAGGTTCGTTCTCGCTTTTCACGGGCACTCCGCAAGACCCCGAGACGGACGAGGTCTGGATTACGCCGCACGCCGGAGAGCAGGTGGGGGAGTTCACGGCGCTTCTCTTTCCGCAGAAACTCGCGCCTTACACTTCGGGCGACGGCTGGCTGCGCATCCATGCCGGAGGCAAGACGATAACGTTCGATGCTCCGAATGAAATCGGCGGTTCGAAATCGTTCGAAGCGGGCAAAACTACGACGCTCGACCTGCGCCTGACGGACGGGAATGTGGAGCCCGGTCCGGAGCCTGATCCGGGCCTTGAACCGGACGAGGAGTTCCGCAACAAGAAACTGTGGATCTACGGCATTCATTCGCCCGTGTATGACCCGGAAACGGTCATCGAGGTTTCGCCGGGCAATCCTATTGACAACTACACACCCAACGTATGGGTCAAGTATGTGTATCATTGGAGCGACGGCACGACGACAGAATCCTGGAAGCTGCCGTGGGGCGAAGGCTGCGGTTGGTACGACGTCAACAAAACCTACTGGAAGGATGATGCCGAAGATGGATACATGTGTTGGGCAGGTGCTTCTTCCAATATTTTGCACTGGTGGATAGACCGCAACAAGGAGTATGTCGCAGCCTACGATGCCAGATACGGGAATGAGCCGGAGTTCGAAAAGTATCCGCGTCCTTCGGCCGACTTTTCTCCCGCATCGAAGAGTGCGATATTTCGGCTCTTCATCGACACGTTTCAGAACCGCGGGGCCGGAGAGGGGGTAAGCTGGTTCATCACCGGACTCAATGCCAATACGTCTGGCATCGACAATCCGACCATGCTGGACTGCCCGGGTTATTTCGGCAGGGTGTTTAAGAAAACCGATGTCGTTTATACGGATAACCGGGCCATGTCGAAATCGCGTTTCAACAGCATCATCAAACATGCTCTGAAAAACCGTCAGGCGCTTGAATTCACGACCGACGGCAACCATGCCATGACGATCTGGGGCGCGGAGTTCGACGACGAGGGATATGTCGATTACATCTATTACGCGGACAATAACTATGGCGATCAGGATCCTGTGGGGGCTGCATGTATCCGCCAGAAAATATCTTACAGGAAAGACGCCGTCATGAATCTTCCGGATCAAGCGTATATGGGCTCCAATACCCGAATTTCAGCCTTGGGCGTGGCGGATCTCCGCCGCGACATCTGGCGGCAGGCGTTCCCCGACGTCCAGCCCGAAGATTGACCCGCATTGAATTATTTTAAGGAAACAGCAATAGATTGGATTCATAAATACGAGAGATTATGAACAAGACGATTTTTACCGCAGCCGTCCTGCTGGTTCTGGCAGGCTGCAACGACGACAAAGAACAGACGAAGCCCGCGCCGGGCGAGGGGAAGATCACCGTTACGGCGGGTATCGAGGCACTGACGCGTGCGCCGCACCTGAACGAGGACGGTTCGGGTTATTTCCAGGACGGCGACAAGATCGCCCTGACGGTCTCGGGCGGCGACAAGACCGTGCGGAAAGAGTACACGATCGGCGGGGCCGCGCTTTACTGGGAAGACCTGGGCCTGCCTTCGGGTACGACCGAAGCCTCCTTCGCCGGCTGCTATCCGGCACCCGAGTCGGCCGAAGGCACCGCATTCACCTTCGACCTCTCGACCGCCGCGGACAAGGACCTGTTGCTGGCTCCGGCTATGAAGGTCTCCAAGAGCGCCGACACGAAGGTGAATCTGGCGTTCAAGCACGCTATGCACAAGCTGGCGATCAACTACGCTTCGGATGGTACCTATACGCAGGAGCAGCTCGAAGCGGTGAAGACCACCTGCACGGCGAAGTCCTCCTGCGAGGTGAACATGGCTGCCGCGACGGTAAGCAAGACCGCCGACAAGACGGCTGCATTCGAAGTCGCGGGCAAGGCCGTCCGTTTCCTTCTCGTGCCGCAGACCTCGGAAGAGGTAACGCTCAAAATCGAGATCGGAGGCAAGACCGTAGAGCACACGCTCGCCGGACTGAACGAGGTGTTGAAGAATGCGACGCAGGAGATTCCCGCCGCGCTCGACGGCGGCAAGTGCCTGACGCTGAACCTGACTTTCGGCAAGGACGGTATCGTCGTGGAAGGCTCCCAGATCGGCGGCTGGGAAGATCAGGGAACCGTCGACGGGGATATCTCCATGTAACGGACAGGAATCGGATAGACGAATTCAGACAGGCGGGGCCGGAAGTTAAATTCCGGCCCCGCTTATTTGTTGAACTGTTCTTGACTGAAAAATGCAGATTTGAAAGGAATCGTCAATTTCGGCTTTATCGGCTTTAAAAGAATACGGCAGATAGCGATAAGAACCGTACAGCCGCTTCGGATCGCTGTATTTCGTAAATGTGGCGAAAAAATTGGATATGGTAAAATAATTCCTAAATTTTATGAAAACCCCGATTTTTGAAGACGCGATAAAAGGCTTACGCCTGAAATTGCTAAAAGAACGGTTTTATTTTCAGCCAGCCGAGTGAGCCGATGTCCGCCGGTGGCTGCAAATATGTCTGGCATATCGTGGACGAAAACGTCGGCGGCGCCAGCGAAAAGTTCAAAGGTATCCACCGGCGGACGCCAGGCCGTTTCCCGAGAGGCCTTCGCCGAGTTCATCACCAGAGCCTTCGAGGAAGATATGGCCATCGGACTGGACATGCCTCCGCAGGAAAAATACACCAGCACGTCGTCTGGGGTGCGGACTACGACGACGAGGGATATGTCAAAGGAGTCTACTATGTGAATCCGAACGATTTCAGTCAACATTCCGGAACGGCAGACGGCGAGCACATCGGCCTCCTCTACATGGAGATCGTCTGTCTGGAAGACGGAGGCACGTATACCGAAAGCAGCGTGCCGGGCAGCTATATGCCGATTCAGCGGATCGAGGTCTGCACCATAGGTCAGGACGCCTGAGAGGTGTATTTCCGCAGCCATTCCGAGAAGTAATGCGGCCTCGTACGTAGCGAAAATGCCTGCCGGAGAAGAAGTCTTCCCGGCAGGCATTTCCGTTGTCCGCCTATACCGCGGGGGCCTTCCCGACGTCTCCCCCCCCCTCCCTGAGACGCTGTTTCGGGGGCCGCTTCTGACCTTCGGCCGATTGTTTTTTTTGCAGACGGTTATATAAATTGTCGTATTTCAAATTCCTTTCAAAATCGGGGGCAATATTTGCAGCGAGAGATTGTCTAACTAAATAAACAAAAAGAATGATGAAAAAGACATTTTTGACCCTGTTCCTTATGACGACGATGTTTGGAGCGGCGTATGCCGACGGCCGCGAAAAGCCCACGAGCGTGGACAAGCTCCCGCAGGCGGCGCAGGAGTTCCTCTCCGCGCATTTCAAGGATCTCACGGTGGCATATGCCGTCGAGGAGCAGAAATACACGGGCAAGGAGTACGAGGTGGTCTACACCGACCGTACGGAGATCGAATTCCGCAGCGACGGGCAGTGGGAAAGCGTCGGGCGCAAATACAGCCCTGTTCCTGCATCCATCGTCCCGCAGCCTATCCAAACCTTCGTTTCCGGAAGCAACTATCCCGGGCAGTTCATCCGTCAGATCGACCGCAACGCCTACACGTGGGAGGTGGAGTTGTCGAACGGTTTGGAGATCAAATTCGACAATCAATTCAACGTTATAGACATCGACGATTGAGCATCGAATACACGAATCGAGTCATCGTGATAGCGGCCTTCGGCAGCGGTGTCGTCGGTCATGGGCTGCGATGGACGAAGACGGTAGGATGTACTCCGCACTGAGTACAACCGCTGAATGAAAAATCCGTTTTAGATTCGTTGATGAGGGCCGCCGGGAGAGTTTTCGGATTCTTCCGGCGTTTTTTTGATTTTGCAGACCGGAATACGGTCTGTCCTATGGAAAACGACTTCTCATATTGCTTGTTCGGGTTTGCATTTGCAATTCGTGGGTTCAAGGCCCCTTGTAAGGAACGCACCGAAAGGCGGCGCATCGAGCGCTACGACCTCGGGTATCGGGAAAACGCTGTCTTTCTGACAATAGACAGTGCGGTCGCATCATGCAATCAGCGGATGTACTCCGGCATGTAAAAATCCATCTAATGAAGAAATACGCATTCATCGTACTGGCGGCCCTCGCTGCTGCCTGCGGTCATGTCCCTCACGACACCGGAACCGCGATTCGCCCCTCGGAATACGTCTCGACGCTGGTCGGCACCCAGTCGGACTATGCGCTCTCGACGGGCAATACCTATCCGGCGGTGGCTTTGCCGTGGGGAATGAATTTCTGGACGCCCCAGACGGGCCCGATGGGCGACGGGTGGGCCTACACCTACGGAGCGCATACCATCCGGGGCTTCAAACAGACCCACCAGCCCTCGCCGTGGATCAACGACTACGGGCAGTTTTCGCTGATGCCCGTGCGGGGCCGGGACAAACTCGGCGAGGAGTCGCGTCAGAGCTGGTTCTCGCACCAGTCGGAGACGGCGAAGCCCTACTATTATTCGGTTTACTTGGCCGACCACGACATCGTGGCCGAAATGACCCCGACGGAGCGCGCCGCCGTGATGCGCTTCACGTTCCCCGAATCGACGGAATCGGGCGTGGTCATCGACGCCTTCGACCGCGGCTCGCGCGTGGAGATCGTCGACGCGCAGACCGTTGCCGGCTATACGACACGTAACAGCGGCGGCGTGCCCGAGAATTTCCGCAACTGGTTCGTCATCCGCTTCGACAAGCCCTTCGCGGCCGTCGAGCTGACCGATGCCCCCGCCTCCTACGAGGCGGGTAGCCGAGAGCTCTATCCCGAAGGCGGCAAAGCGGTCGAAGGTGACCACGCCGTGGCTAAGGTACACTTTTCGACGGTGCGTGGCGAGCAGGTGACGGCCCGCGTGGCCTCGTCGTTCATCTCCGCGGAGCAGGCCCTGCGAAACCTCGAAACGGAGCTGGGAACGGATGATTTCGAAACGGTGAAGGCCCGGGCACAGGAACGCTGGGACGACGTGCTGGGACGTATCGAAGTCACGGGAGGAACTACGGATCAGTACCGCACGTTTTACTCGTGCCTCTACCGTTCGACGCTTTTCCCGCGCAAATTCTACGAGATCGACGCTGCGGGCAAACCTGTGCATTACAGCCCTTACAACGGCGAGGTGCTGCCTGGCTACATGTATACCGACACGGGATTCTGGGACACGTTCCGGAGCCTGTTCCCGCTGCTGAACCTCGTCTATCCGTCGGTCAACGCCGAGATTCAGGCCGGGCTGGCCAATGCCTACCGCGAGAGCGGCTTCCTGCCCGAATGGGCTTCGCCGGGACACCGCGGCTGCATGGTCGGAAACAACTCCGCATCCGTAGTCGCGGATGCAATACTCAAAGGCGTGACACCCGAAGAGGATGTAGCAACCCTCTACGGGGCGATGCTCGCGGGACGCGACAAAGTCCATCCTACGGTAAGCTCCACGGGACGCCTCGGGCACGAATACTATAACACGCTGGGCTATGTACCCTACGATGCAGGCATCAACGAGAATGTCGCACGAACGCTCGAATATGCCTACGACGACTGGTGTATCGCGCAGGTGGCGAAAAAGCTGGGCCGGACCGAAGATGCGGAGCGGCTGGAAAAGGCCTCGCAGAACTATAAAAACCTCTTCGATCCTGAAACCAAGTTGATGCGCGGCCGCAATGCCGACGGGACGTTCCAGTCGCCGTTCAGCCCATACAAGTGGGGCGACGCATATACGGAGGGTAACGCCTGGCACTACACATGGTCGGTTTTCCACGACGTCGAAGGGCTCGCCGAGCTGATGGGCGGCGGGAAGGAGTTCTTGAAGATGTTGGATTCGGTATTCGTCGTCCCGCCGATCTACGACGACAGCTACTACGGCGTGCGCATCCACGAGATCACCGAAATGCAGGTGGCCAACATGGGCAACTACGCGCACGGCAACCAGCCTGCGCAGCACATGATCTACCTCTACGATTATGTCGGACAACCCTGGAAGGCGCAGTATTGGGTACGAGAAGTTATGGACCGGCTCTACTCCGCCGAGCCCGACGGATACTGCGGCGACGAGGACAACGGACAGACCTCGGCCTGGTACGTGTTCTCGGCCCTCGGGTTCTATCCCGTCTGTCCCGCATCGGACGAATATGCGGTGGGTTCGCCGCTCTTCAAAAAAGCGCTCATCCACCTCGAAAACGGCGAGACCGTGGAGATCGAAGCTCCCGGGAACAGCCCCGAGAACCGTTATGTCGGAAAGATGACACTCGACGGAAAGACTCTCGAACGAACTTTCCTGAAATACGGCGAGCTGCTGAACGGAGCGAAGATCGCTTTCGAGATGCGGCCGGAACCGAACGACAGCCGCGGCGCGAAATCCGAAGACGCTCCCTATTCGATGAGCGATAGGGAATAAGGTCTTCAAAAGGCATATTCTTTTTCCGAGCCGGCCGTCCTGTCGAAGGACGGCTGGCTTTTTATAAACCGGACGACGATTATAATAAGCTGTGGGTATGCAGTACAGTCCCAACGGAAGAGAACGGTTGCATTTTCCGGATATGTTTTCTGCATTTGCAGTGGCATACTGAAAACACGGAACGTGTAAGTTTATTCTCGGTGTTCGATCGGGAAAATTCAACGGGAGAAGAGAATAAGCCGATATCTTCTCGCGTCGTATCCATCCGTGGATATGGGCGTGGGCTGTTGTTTGTTTTATCCCGAGACTGTTCCGGATTCCAGTACTTAAAATAAGCTTTCGGCGCCATCGCTTCTCTATTTTTTTTCGGGCCGTCGGGGTATGGACGGAACTTTTTCGAAGCCTATGGAAAAATTGGTTTTGCCGGCGTGCATCGTGCTGTGTGCAGGGAGTGTGTCGGCGCGGAATGCAGGGATCTATTGCTTCTTCGCCGACGGAGCGAACTCCGTCTATGAGGTCGAAAATCTCAGGGTCGCCATCGGTGTCGACGGCGGAAATCCTTGTCGGGTGGTGGCGAACAAGTTCTGTGACCGGACGTCGGACGCCTCCGATTTCATGGGAATCGGTTTCAGGTCTTGGAAGTTTGCCCGAGGGGCGGCCTTCTTCAAGTAGAAGAAAATTTTGAATGTACTTTTCGTAGGTAACCGATTGGGTTGTAAAACTACTGACTCCGCTGTTTGTCTTACTGGATCTTTATATTTAGTAAGAGAATTACGGACAAATCGTTGCCTGTCGGGATCGGAGGTTTTCAGGTTCAGCTACTTGTTCCGGAACCGGTTTTAGGCTGTTTTCAGTCATGCCCTGAAAAAGAAAAAAATCCTGCAAGTATTTGATCTTGCAGGATTTGTCGTTTTGTTGCCGCCTGTCGGCTCCAAACCTGGCGGAGAGGACGAGATTCGAACTCGTGGTGCCGGTTGCCCAGCACGTCGGTTTAGCAAACCGGTGGTTTCAGCCACTCACCCACCTCTCCGATTCTGTGGATGCGTGCCGCTGACTTTCAGCAAACGCGGAGCAAAAGTAAGTCTAAAATGCGGAATTACCAAATAAAATCGGTTTCTTTTTCTTCTGAGGGATTTTTTTGCATTCCGTTTCGCGGTCGAACCGCCCGAAGAAAGGACGACAGGATACCGTGTGCGGACCGGTACGGGGCGTCCTGCGCCGGTCTGCGACTGTATGGGCCGGTCAGGGCATCCACTCGACGATGCCCGTGAGCGGGTGTGTACGCCGCCACTCGGCGAAGGCGTCGTAGGTGCGCACGCCGTCGCGCAGCACGGCCACGTAGTATTCGATGCCGGCGATCTTCACGTCGTCGGGCGTGTCGTATTTGAGTTGCAGGATGGCGCGCCGCGTCACGGGTGTCAGCGTGGCGGCGATCCGGTCTGCCACACGTTCGAAATAACCGTCGTAGCGCGAACCCCGCACGATGTGGATCATGTCGAGCTGCCACTCGTCGCCGTCGCGATCGCGGTACGTCGCGTGCCATTCGACGCACGCCTCGTCGGTTGCGAGCAGGTTGCGGCACTCGATGCGACCCACGGCCGGATCGGCTGCCAGCTGCGCCATTGCCGCGAAGCTCTCTTCCATGCGCAGCGGCGACGAATAGATGTGGAAGTCGATGTCGCGGTGCTTCATCAGCAGGCCCGACCGCAGCGATCCGACCTGTCGCACCTCGGCGCCGACCGACCGCCATATCTCCGCGAGCCGCGAGTCGCGGATGACCTCTTCCGCCCGCAACCGGTTGCGGCGGGCGATCCGTTCGATGGTATCCATAATGTTTCGGGATGATTTCGAGACGCGAAGATACGCAAGTTTTCCGGTTCCGCCGCATCCTCCGGTGCGATTTTGCGTGCGGGTGCCCGTTTTTCGCGCCATGCGGGACGTTCCGGCCGCGCCGCTGCGATTTTTGCCGTCCGGCGGCGCGGCGTTGTACGTTCTGCATTTTTTTTGTACATTTGCATGATATTTCCACAGGTATGTCAGAACAGGATAACATCATAAAAGAGATAGAAGGCCGGGAGTACAAGTACGGTTTCACCTCCGATATCGAGACCGAGACGATTCCGCGCGGCCTGAGCGAGGAGGTCGTGCGCCTGATCTCGGCCAAGAAGGGCGAACCGGAGTGGATGACCGAGTCGCGCCTGCGGGCCTACCGCCACTGGCTCAAGATGGAGCCGCCGACGTGGGCGCACCTCCGTATTCCGGAGATCGATTTCCAGGACATCATCTATTACGCTGCGCCCAGGGTGCGTCCCAAACTGGGCTCCATGGACGAGGTCGACCCCGAACTCAAACGCACGTTCGACAAGCTGGGCATCCCTTTGGAGGAGCAGATGCAGCTGGCGGGCGTGGCCGTCGATGCCGTCATGGACTCCGTGTCGGTCAAGACCACTTTCAAGGAGACGCTCTCCGAGAAGGGAATCATCTTCTGTTCGATCTCGGAGGCGATCCGCGACTACCCCGATCTCATCAAGAAATACCTGGGCAGCGTGGTGCCCTGCACCGACAACTACTATGCGGCGCTCAACGCGGCGGTCTTCTCCGACGGATCGTTCTGCTACATTCCCAAAGGGGTGCGCTGTCCGATGGAGCTGTCGACCTACTTCCGCATCAACGCCGAGGGTACGGGACAGTTCGAACGCACGCTCATCGTCGCTGACGAAGGGGCCTACGTGAGTTATCTGGAAGGGTGTACCGCCCCGCGGCGCGACGAGAACCAGTTGCACGCCGCCGTGGTGGAGATCGTCGTCGAGCGCGACGCCGAGGTGAAATACTCGACCGTCCAGAACTGGTATCCGGGCGACAAGGAGGGGCGCGGCGGCATCTACAACTTCGTCACCAAGCGCGGACTGTGCCGCCAGAACGCCCGCCTGTCGTGGACGCAGGTCGAGACCGGCTCGGCGATCACGTGGAAATATCCCAGCTGCGTGCTGCTGGGCGACAATTCGGTGGGGGAGTTCTATTCGGTGGCGATGACCAACCATTTCCAGCAGGCCGACACCGGTACTAAGATGATCCACATCGGCCGCAACACCCGCAGCCGGATCGTCTCGAAGGGTATTTCGGCCGGCCGGAGCGAGAACTCCTACCGCGGGCTGGTCAAGGTGGCGCGCAGCGCGGAGGGGGCGCGCAACTATTCGCAGTGCGACTCGCTGCTGATCGGCTCCGCATGCGGGGCGCATACCTTTCCCGAGATTGCGTGCAGCAACCGTACGGCGATCGTCGAGCACGAGGCCACGACTTCGAAGATCTCCGACGAACAGCTTTTCTATTGCAACCAGCGCGGCCTGTCGACCGAGGACGCCGTGGGACTGATCGTGAACGGATTCGCCAAAGAGGTGATGGCCAAGCTGCCGATGGAATTCGCTGTCGAGGCACAGAAATTATTATCTATCAGCCTTGAAGGTTCGGTAGGTTAAAGTAGAATTTAAACAGACGAAATATGCTTTCCGTAAAGAATTTACACGCTTCGGTCGACGACAAGGAGATCCTGCGGGGCATCGACCTCGACGTGAAGGCCGGCGAGGTACATGCGATCATGGGGCCCAACGGTTCGGGCAAGAGCACGCTGGCGTCGGTGCTGGCCGGAAACGAGAAGTTCACCGTGACGGCAGGATCGGCGACTTTTCAGGGGCACGACCTGCTGGCGATGTCGATCGAGGATCGGGCGCGGCTGGGGTTGTTCCTCGGCTTCCAGTATCCGGTCGAGATTCCCGGCGTGTCGATGGCCAATTTTATGAAGATGGCCGTTCAGGGACAACGTAAATATCGTGGTGAAGAGCCTCTTACGGCCTCTCAATTCCTGCGCTTGATGAAGGAGAAGAGCGCCGTCGTGGAGCTTGATCCGAAGCTGATGTCGCGCTCGGTGAACGAAGGTTTTTCGGGCGGCGAGAAGAAGAAGAACGAGATCTTTCAGATGGCGGTGCTCGCGCCGAAGCTGGCCATTCTCGATGAGACCGATTCGGGGCTGGACATCGATGCGCTGCGCATCGTCGCCACGGGTGTGACGAAGCTCCGCACGTCCGAAAACGCTACGGTGGTCATCACGCACTACCAGCGTCTGCTGGACTATATCGTTCCCGACTACGTGCATGTGCTCTACAAGGGGCGCATCATCCATTCGGGCGACAAGTCGCTGGCGCTCAAACTCGAAAAGGAGGGCTACGACTGGCTTATCAACGATTACAGGGAGGCGTGATGGAGCGGTTGGATTGGATCGAAGGCGAGGGGTTCGAGGCGTTGCGCGGCCAACGCGCTGCGCTGGTCGACGGACCGGTCTATACGTTGCTCGACCCGACGGAATATGCCGTCGCGGTGGGTGAGGGCGATCGGGCACGGTTGGTCATCGTCCACACGAAACCTGAGTCGGCGACATTGAGCATCGATGTAGGTGAGAATGCGAAACTTTCTATCGTCGAGATGTTTATTGACGAGGCTTTCGTCGAATGCTCGATCCGTCAACAAGGCGGAAGCCTCTGCGAGGTGACGATGGCCGAGCTGACGAGTGCCAACGTGAGTTACCGCATCGATCTCGACGGTGCGTTCGCCCGCAGCGAACTGGACGGTCTGTTTCTGGCTGCGGACAAGGAGCATTGCGAGGTCGGCGTGCGGGTCAGTCACAACGTACCCGATTGCAGCAGCCGTTCGCTCGTCAAAGGCGTTGCGGGCGGCGAGGCGACCGGCGCCTTTCAAGGTTTGGTCTACGTGGCGCCCGGCGCGCAGCGTACCGACGCGCAGCAGACGAGCCGCAACGTCGAACTCTCGACCGGCGCGCGCATCGTCGCCAAGCCCCAGTTGGAGATCTATGCCGACGACGTGAAGTGTACGCACGGCGCCACGGTGGGGCAGATGGACGACGAGGCGATCCTCTACATGCGGCAGCGCGGCCTGAGCGAACAACAGGCACGGCGGTTGCAGATGGAGGGATTCGTCGCGGCGATCGCGGCGCATTGTGCCGTCGAACCGCTTTGCGAGGAACTTTATCGGAGGATCGTGACGAAACTCGAACGGATGTAGGAATGTTTGATGTTGAAAAGATACGTGCGGATTTTCCGCTGCTCTCGACCGAGGTATACGGCCGCCCGCTGGTCTACCTCGATAGCGGGGCTACGGCGCAGAAGCCTCGTTGCGTGATCGATACGGTCGATTACCTGCATCGGGAGTTGAACGCCAATATCCACCGCGGCGTACATCGTCTGGCCGAAGAGGCGACGGAGCGTTACGAAGCGGCGCGCGACCGTATCCGCGCCTTTATCGGCGCCGCGCACCGCGAGGAGGTGATCTTCACGGCGGGGGCGACGGCATCGCTCAACACGGTGGCCTACGCATGGGGCGATACGTTCCTGCGGGCGGGCGACAATATCGTCGTGAGCGAGATGGAGCACCACTCGAACCTCGTTCCGTGGCAGGCGGTCGCGTTGCGCAAGGGGGCCGAATTGCGGATGCTGCCCTTCGACGATGCGGGACGGTTGATGACCGAACGACTCGACGGACTGATCGACGGCCGCACGCGCATGGTAGCCGTCACGCAGGCATCCAACACGCTCGGCACACGGCCCGATCTGCGTCCGATCGTGGAGGCGGCGCACGCCGTGGGCGCACTGGTGTGCGTGGACGGATGCCAGGGCATCGTTCACGGCGGCGCGGATGTCGCGGCGCTGGGGTGCGACTTCTATGCCTTTTCGGGACACAAGCTCTACGGCCCGACCGGTATCGGCGTGCTCTACGGGCGGCGCGAACTGCTCGATGCGATGCCTCCGTTCCTCTACGGCGGCGATATGGTGGATCGGGTGTCGTTCGGGGGGACGACCTATGCGCCGCTTCCGCTGAAATTCGAAGCGGGCACGGCCAATTTCGTTGGGGCGATCGGGCTGGGCGAGGCGATCCGTTACCTGGAACAGTTCGATCCGGCCGAGATAGAGACTTACGAACGGGAGTTGCTGAGCTATGCCGCCGAACGGCTTTCGGCCGTCGACGGGTTGCGGATCTATGGCGCGACACCCGACAAATGCGCGATCGTGTCGTTCACGGTCGAGGGGACGCACCCCTACGACGTGGGGATGATCCTCGATAAGCTGGGGATCGCCGTGCGCACGGGCCAGCATTGCGCCGAACCGGTGATGACCCATTACGGGGTGCCGGGCATGTGTCGGGCGTCGCTTGCGATGTACAACACGCGCGGGGAGATCGATGCGCTTGCAGCCGGCGTCGAACGTGCCGTGAGGATGTTGCGCTGAGCGCGAAAGAACCATTTCGTTAAGCCGAGTGCAGAGCCGAACTTGTTCGGGCTGTGCCGAGGCGGGGAAATGGACGAAAAAAATTCAAGATAAATCTACTGCCTGAATTTATGTTTATCGTACTCGAAGGATTGGACGGAGCGGGCAAGTCGACCCAGATCCGCATGTTGCAGGAGCTTTTCGCACGGCGCGGCGTCGCGTGCCGTTACCTCCATTTCCCGCGTTTCGACGCGCCGGTTTTCGGCGATCTGATCGCCCGTTTCCTGCGCGGCGAACTGGGGACCGTCGAGGCGGTCGATCCCTATCTGGTGGCGCTGCTCTTCGCCGGCGACCGGGGCGATGCGGCGGCTGAGATCCGGCAGTGGCTCGCGTCGGGCGAAGCCGTGGTGCTGGACCGTTACGTCTATTCGAACGTGGCGTTCCAGTGCGCGAAACTCTCGTCGGAGGAGGAACGCCGTGCGCTCAAACGCTGGATTCTCGATACGGAGTACGGCTATTACCGGCTCCCGCGTCCCGACGTGTCGCTGTTTCTGGACGTTCCCTTTTCGTTCACCGAGCGCAAACTGACGCAGGCGCGCGAGGGCGGCGACCGCGACTACCTGCAAGGGGCGCACGACATCCACGAGGCGTCGCTCGATCTGCAACAGCGCGTGCGCGGGGTTTACCTCGATGCCGCGCGCGAGGATGCGGCGTTCCGCGTCGTCGACTGCTGCGCGCCGGACGGCTCGATGGAGACGCCCGAACGGATCTTTTCGAAAATCGAAGCGGCGCTCGCCCCGCTCCTAAACGCTGCCGCCGATGCGTAACAGGGCTTTCAAATGGTTGTCCCATGCCTGCCGGATCGTGCTGGGCGTGACCTTCATCTTTTCGGGATTCGTCAAGACCGTCGATCCGTGGGGTACGGCGATCAAGATACAGGAGTACCTTTCGATCTACGGGCTGGAATCGCTGAGCGGTCTGCGTTTCGGCTTTTCGATCTGGCTGTGCGGCGCCGAGCTGATGATGGGGCTCATGCTGCTTTTCAAGGTGCGCATCCGGCTGATCTCGATTTTCGCGCTGGCTTCGATGATCTTCTTCACGGTGCTGACCTTCCTGAGCGCCACGTGGCTGCCGGTCGAGGACTGCGGCTGTTTCGGCGATGCCGTCAAGCTCACGCCGTGGGAGACGTTCGCCAAAAATCTGGTGTTGCTGCCGCTGTCGGTCGTCGTCTGGTGGCGCTACCGCCGCGACCGTATCTTCGCCTTCTCGAAGGCGGAGGTGGGATGCACCGTGCTCTTCTTCTCCTTGGCCATGGGGCTGGGCATCTACTGCTATGCGCATCTGCCGCTGATCGATTTCAGACCCTTCAAGGTGGGGGTGAATATCTACGAGGCGATGAACGCCTATTCGGCGGACCCCGGGCCGCAGGCGGGGAAGACGGTGCTGATCTATCGCGACCGGCAGACGGGGCGTCTGCACGAATTTTCGCTCGACGATACCGAGTGGCAGGATGCCGGGCGTTGGGAGTGGGTCGATACCCGTACCGAAGAGCTAGACGAGCCGAAGGTCGATCCCACGCTGTCGGAGTTCTCGCTGCGTGACGCCGAGGGCGACGCCACCGAGTCGTTGCTGACTCGCCCGGGGCGGGTCTACATGCTCTGTGTCACCGATTCCGAGGGGTTGGACGCTCCCTGTGAACGCCGCTTCCGCGGCGTGGTGGAGCGAGCTGCGGCCGAAGGGGCTCTGGCGGTCTGCCTCACGCCCGAACGGCTCCGCGGCGTGACCTATCGTTCGTTCGCCGGAAGTGCGGCCGTGCGCTGTTATAATATCGACGCGACGACGCTCAAAACCATGTTGCGCGCTTTCAACGGAATGGTCGTGCTCGACGACGGCACGATCGTGGAGAAACGCAACTGCCGCGACATCCGTTGACGGCGTGTACTGAAATACGATTGCGGGGCCGGCAAAATATGCCGGCCCCGCTCTGTTTTCGAGCTGTTTCCGTTAGGGATTCTCTGCAAAGAAGCTTATTTTGACTTCGCCGAAGATACTCCTGCTCGGCAAATCGCAAACTGTGTTTGCATTTGCTCTCACTTATTCGTATCTTTGGCTGACGCCGAAGATACTCCCGCTCGGCAATGTTCAAATAAATTTGACATTGCCCTCGCTTATTCGTATCTTTGTCCTATTGTTTTATCCGGCGGAGCCTCGCCGGCCGGTGCCGGCGGAAGGGGATGCCGTTCAATGAAATCGAACGATGCGTAAAGGAGTGATAGTGTTGATCGCGGCGCTGGGCTGCCTCTGGTGCGGGGCGGATGCGTCGGTGCTGACGTCCGGCGGCCGGGCCCATTTCGATCGGGGGCGCGAGCTCTATGCGTTGGGGCGCTGGGCCGATGCCAGGGAGGAGTTCGCCGCAGTCTGCGGTGCGGTTCCGCAGACGGAATCGTCGCTGTGTGTCGAGGCCGACTATTACATGGCGATGTGCGCCATGGAGTTGAAAGAGGCGGGGGCCGAGGCGCGGCTCGCCGAGTTCCTGCGGCGGAATCCCGAATCGGTCCATGTCAACGACGTGGAATTCGCCCTCGCGTCGCTTCTGTGTACGGCGGGGCGTTACGACGAGGCGCAGCGGGCTTTCGGCAAGGTCGACTACGCAACCTTGTCGCCCGAACACCGCCAGCAGTACGACATCCGCATGGGGTACATCCGTTTCCAGCAGGGCGATTACGACGATGCGTTGCGCTATTTCCGCCGCATCCCCTCGCCGGGCGAATATTCGGATCATGCGCTCTACTACATCTCCTATATCGCCTATGTCCGGGGCGACAACGCCACGGCCAGAGCCGGATTTACGGAGTTGAGCCGTTCGGCGGCCTACGGCGCCGTGGCGCCGTTCTATCTGTTGCAGATCGAGTTCAACGAGGGTAATTACCGCTATGTGGTCACGACGGGCGGCTCGCTCATCGACCGTGCGGCGGGCGAACGCCGCACCGAGTTGGAGCGTATCGTGGCCGAGGGGTGGTTTCATCTGGGCGATTACGGGCGTACGGAGGAGTTCCTCGACGCCTATCGGCGCAGCGGCGGTGAGATGGGGCGCAACGAAAACTACCTGCTGGGTTACAGCCTCTATCGGCAGGCGCGTTACGACGAGGCGCGGCCCTGTTTGCAGCAGGTCTGCGGAGCGGACGACGCGCTGACGCAGAACGCCTCCTATCATCTGGCCGACTGCTATCTGCGCGGCGGCGACAAGCAGCGCGCCATGCAGTCGTTCGCCATGGCGGCCAACGAGGCGTTCGACGCCGCGATCGCCGAGGACGCTCTGTTCAACTACGGCAAGTTGCAGTACGAACTGGGCGGCGGCCTCTTCAACGAGGCGATCCACGTGCTGAACCGTTACATCGCGCAGTATCCGACGTCGGAACGCGCCGTGCAGGCGCGTGAGCTGCTGATTGCCGCCTACTACAATTCGCGCAATTACGAAGCGGCCTACACGGCGCTCAAACACTATCCTTCGCCCGACGGCAACCTGCGTGCGGCGTTGCAGAAAATCGCCTACTTCCGCGGACTGGAAGCCTATTCGCGCGGTGATCTGGACGGCGCGGCGCAAAGCCTCACGGAGTCGGCCGCGATCAACGTCAGCCCCAAGTACGGGGCGCTGGCCCGGTTCTGGCTGGGCGAGATCGCCTTCGCACGCGGCGACTACGCCGAGGCCGAACGCCGCTACAAGGAGTATCTGCACCGTGCGCCTCGCACCGAGGACGAATACGCCAAGGCGCATTACAACTTGGGTTATTGCTATTTCGATCGGGGCGACATGTCGAACGCCTATGCCTCGTTCGCTCGGTTCAACCAGCTCTATTCCGCGGCCGACCGTTATAAGGCCGATGCGCTCAACCGTGAGGCCGATGCGCGTTACTCGCTGCGGCAGTTCCCCGCAGCGCTGGCGACCTACGAAAAGGCGGCGGCCGTCGGCACGAACGAGAAATATTACGCCGATTTCCAGCGTGCCGTGACGCTGGGCATTCTCGACCGCAGGCCGCAGAAGATCGAGGCGCTCCAACGAATCATCGCCGCCGACCGGGGCGACTACGTCGACGACGCCACCTACGAACTGGGACGCACCTATATTGCCGCGGAGCGCTACGACGACGGTGCGAAGGTGTTGTCGAAGTTCGTCGAGGAGAATCCCCATTCGCCCTTCTTCACGCCGGCGCTCTCCGATCTGGGATTGGCTTACCTCAATCTGGGTCAGCCGGAGCTGTCGCGCCGCTGCTACGAGCGCGTCGTCGAGTCGGCGCCCGGTTCGGCCACGGCGCGCGACGCCTTGCAGGGCATCCGCGAGATTTACGTGGCCGACGGCAATGTCGACGGCTACTTCGCCTACGCCGAGAAGGCCGGCGTGGAGTGCGATACGAGCGTCATGGCGCGCGATTCGCTGTCGTTCGCCGCAGCGCGCAAGATCTACCTTTCGGGCGATACCGCTGCCGCCGAGAAGTCGTTGAGAAGCTATCTGCGGAACTATCCGAAGGGGTATTATACCGACGATGCGCTCTTCTATCTGAGCGATTGCCATCTTAAAGCGAAACAGACCGATGCGGCGATCGAGACGCTGAGCGAGCTGGCCGCCCGCCCGACCAACCAGTACTCGGCCAGGACGCTCGGTACGCTGTCGAAGCTGACCTCCGAGGCAGGCCGTCACGCCGAAGCCGCGAAGGCCTACCGTGCGTTGTACGACGTCGTGCAGACCGCCGACGAGCGGGCCGCCGCTGCGACGGGTTACTTCCGCTCGGTGGAGGCCGGAGGCGACGATGCGGCGACGCTGGCCGCCGCCGCGGAGGTGGAGGCGCTGCCCGATGCCGGCACGACGGCGCAGCGCGAGGCGAAATTCGCCCGTGCGACGATCCTGCGGCGCGGCGGGAAGCAGGCCGAGGCATTGCCGCTCTACCGCGAGCTAAGCCGTGAGGTCAAGACGGCCGAGGGTGCCGAGTCGGCCTACCGCGTGATCGAGGCGACGCTGGGCGGAGGCGATGCGGCCGCGGCGGAGACGCTGATCTTCGCTTTCGCGGAGAAGGGTTCGCCCCATGCCTACTGGGTGGCGAAAGCCTATATCGCCCTGGGCGACATCTACGCCGGACGCGACGACTCGTTCCAGGCGCGAGCTACCTATCAGAGTATCGTCGATGGATATTCGCCGGCCGACGACGGCATCGTCGCCGAGGCGAAGGCGCGGATCGAAAAATTGAAGAAATAGTCATGAAAAGAGTTCTTATCCTCTCTGCCGCCGTGCTGTTTTGCGGTGTGCCGTTGCGGGCGCAGGTCACCAAGCAGGTCGAGGTGACCAAGACCTACGTTCCCGAGGTGTCGAAGGCCGTCAAGCTGCCCATCGTGCCTGATATGACCGACACGGTGCGTCTGCGGCCCGAAATCGACTATACCGTCACGCCGTCGGCGCTGGCGACCAACCTCTCGACCGAGCCGTTCCGTCCGGCTACGGTGACCTACTGGGAGTTCGACCGTCCGCGGCCGCTCTATCTGAAAGTCGGCGCCGGAGCGCCGCTCAACTCGGTGCTCGATCTCTATGCCTCGACGCAGAATCCCGGTACGGGCTACGCCGTCGGCTACCTCAATCACACCGGCGACTGGGCCGAGATCCGCAACGATTTCGGTGTGCGCCCTGTCTCGTGGCGGATGCACAACCGCATGGGCGCCGCGGCGGGCAAATACCTCGGCCGCCGTCTGCTCGAAGGCAAACTCGACCTGACGAACCGCGTCTACCATAACTATGGGTTCGACGGGGCGGAGGCGTTGTGTACTCGTTACGGGAACGACGGTGCGGCGTCTTATTATCCCTTCACCAAGGTGTCCAACGACCGGCAGCATTACGACAACGCCATGCTCCATGTGCGCATCGGCGATGATTTCACCGACCTGAGCCGCTTCAACTTCAACGTCGAACTGCGCGGCGGATATTTTCTGAACGTATTGCAGATGCAGCCGGTTTACTATGACTGGGGAGTCGATCGAGACCGTTATCATGAACTGTCGGGCGGCGGCGGTATCCGATTGGCCAGGGCGTTCGGTCTGCACGAGTTCGAGTTCAAAGCCGATTTCGACGGTGCATGGCGCAATATGCTCGGTTACGGTTCGACACAGTTGCTTTTCGGACTGCATTACGCCTACCGGCACGATAAACTCCGCTGGTCTGTCGGGTTGGATTATGTGCGCGACGGAGCGGAGCAGGAGAAGGTCGTCGGAAGCGATCTCTCCGATCCTCACGCGGTGTACAAGGAATCGCAGACCGAACATGAGAACCGGTTCCTCCCTGCCGCTTCGATCGCCTACGATCCGGCCGACGGCAAGTTCATGCTCTATGCCGAGCTGACGGGTCGGGTGCGCCGCAACGATATGCGGACGCTGAGCCGGTTGAATCCCTATGTCAATCCGGCGTCGATCGTCCCCAATACCGAGGAGCATCGCGTGGCGGGCGGTATCAAGGGTGCAGCGGGACACGGCCGCTTCTCCTATAATCTCTATGTCGGTTATACGCACGAAAAGAATGCATTGCAGTGGGTTGCCCGTTTCATCCCGAATAACGTTCGCGACGAACGGGCCGATGTCGGTTATATGTCGTTTTACATCCCCTATACGATGACCTTGAAGGATCTTTCGCTCAATGCTGAATTCGCATGGCGGCCGTCGAGCCGCTTTACGTTCGACGGTGAGCTGCATATGCATTCGTTCAAGGGGGCGGAGGATGTCTACTACAATAATAATCAGCCCTATACGCTGGCATACGGTCGTCCGCAACTGACGGCGCGTCTGCGCGGCGAGTATCGTGCACGTAAGGTGTCGTTGGAGGTGGAGGCGCAGATGCAGAGCGTGCGCCATTGGACGACTTATACATCCGTCAACGAGAAACCTTCGGAGCCGGATTCGGATTCAGGGTTGAACCTCGGTCGTCGCGTTATCGGCCTCTACGATTTCAAAGTCCCCGTCACGGTCGACCTTGCGGCGCGGTTCAACTGGTTCCTTTCGCGCAAGGTGACGCTCTTCGCCGAGGGTCGCAACCTCTGCGATGCGAAGCTCTACGACTGGGCCTATTACCGCGATTACGGCGTGGGCTTTACCGCCGGCGTGAAGTTGCAGTTCTGAGCGGCGGCGATGCCTGCACGGGGCCGGAGAGGGCGTAAAACAGGCGGTGACGTTTGGCAACGGGCGGTTTTACGGATACCCCGACGGTCTGCGTTGCGATTCGGGGCGGCAATCGGCGACGGAACGTCCGCAAGGACAGGAGTGCCGTTTGCCGGACAGCGGTTGTCTTTTGGATATGAAAATCCCGCATGGACGATTCCATGCGGGATTTTCGATCGATTCGCCGGAAGGATTTACTTCGTGAAGTAGCCTTCGGCCGGCGTCGGGTCGGCCGAAACTTTCACGCCGTCGATGCAGGCGTTTCCGCCGACTTCGCCCATGTAGGGCAGTTTGGTCCACGTTGCCGACATGTAGGTGTTGTGGCCGTCGGCATCGGCGATGGTGCAGGAGCCGCCGACGGTACATTTTTCCAAATTGACGTTGTTCACGTCGCCGGCGAAGGGTGCCGAGCTGTAACAATAATGACCGGTCTCGGGATAGTATGCGGCATAGTTCGGGTCGTCTCCCCAGCAATACTGGTCTTTATGCGTGATCGAGATATTCTCGACGCTGCAATTTCGGATCGTATTGTAGCCCGCCGCAGGCTTCTGGGGTTGAATCGTACCCATGAAACCGCCGATGGCGTATCCTGCCGTGAGCGTGGCGTCCTTTACCGAACAGTTCTCGACCGTCGCCGTCGCATTCTGCCGCGAGGTATTCGTCCATACGCCGACCAGCCCGCCTATGCGATACATGCCCGGGGCGTGGATCGTCACGTTTTCGACATGGCAGTCCGAGACATTGGTATCGCCGCCCATGCAGCCGACCAGCGCTCCGACCCATTTTCCCTGAATCTCGGCATCGTCGTTCAATGGGATCGCTACGTTTTTCAGCGTCAGCTCCTTGATCGACGCCTCCTTGCCCAACGTCTTGCCGATGAATCCTTTGGCGTCGGCAACGATGTCGACGTTGAGGTTGGAGACGGTGTGGCCCGTTCCGTGGAATTCGCCGTAGAAGGCGCATTTGTCGACGCCGCTCAGTGTATAGGAGTGGTTCTGGCAGCCCATCGGTGTCCACGGCTTGTTGTTCAGGTCGATGTCGTTCATCAGGTAAACCTGTGCATAGCGCCCCTTGGCTTCGAGGTAGAGGTAATTGCCGCTGTTGATCTGGTCGGCGATCCACTTCAACTCGGCCGCTTCGTAAATGGGGTAGTCGCCGTCGGCATCGGCGGCCGGTGCGTAAACTGAGCTGCCGTCCCAGACCGTTGCCGGAAGCACTTTGGCCCCCTCTTTTCCAGATACGGTCACACCCGGATCGACGTTGATGACGTTGTCCGTCGAATTATCGTAGCAAACCATGAAGTTCAGGCGGGCGGGGTATTCCGTCGATCCAACTTCGATCAGCCGGGTGGAGCCTTTCAGCTCGACGGTGTTGTGCAGCGAGCGGATGTCGATGGAATACTGGTGGTTGGTCGCCGTCTGCGGTTTGTTGTAGGAGTAGATTTCGGAGTCGGCGACCGTCACCGTATTGCTGTGGGACGTTGCGACGGCACGATCCAGAACGACCGTGGCGAAGTCCTCCGTCGGGCCGCCGAAATAGTTGCGGCCCACGAGCGTCGAACGGTTGACGCGGAAGATGCATTTCTGGCCGTGGACGTTGAGGGCGGCGCGGCCGTCGAGCCGCGAGTCGTCGATCGTGACGTCGACCGGTTCGGTGATTCCGGCGATATTGATGCCGTAGAAGAATCCTTCGATGCAGGAGTTGTTCCGCAGGGCGATGTTCACTTTGCCGCCCGTCGAGCCGACGGAGATGCCGCGCGGATAATAGTTGCCGTCGGCCACGCGCGAGGTGAAATATTTGATTTCATCGGCCGTGTATTCGCGGTTTCCGATCGCCGTCTGCGACGTGCGTGCCTGCGTGTTGTCGAACGTGATGTAGGACGTGTCGCTCGTCGCACGGGTGTTGACGACGCTGACGGCACGGCAGTCGGTACCCAGTGCGATGATTTCGGAGTTCGAAAGGGTTACGTCGGGATTTGCTCCGTCCAGGCAGTTTACGGCATAGGTTTTCGCTGCGTTGCAGACGAGTTTCACGCCGTCGAGCGTCAGTTTGACGTTGTCGCCGGAGACCATTACGGGGTGCTCCTTTTCGGGCGATACGATCAGGTTGGCGATCGTCACGCTGGCTTCGACGCAGACCTGCTTGGTCGTCGTTCCTCCGCCGAAATCGAGCGTTCCGGCAGGTTTCTCGATCAGGATATGGTCGCAGCGGGTGTCGGCAAGCGTGCGTTCGACCTCATCCTGGGCGTCGATGCAGCGGATGATCTTGCCCGTCCCTTCATTGACGATCTCCCCGACGGTTCCGTAGATCTTGACGTTTCCCTTTTTGACGGTCAGCGTCTCGATGACCGTATTTTTGGCTACGATCAGCGTGTTTTCGGCCGTGGTGGCTTCGACGGTCGTATAGGTGCCTTCGAGCGAAACGGTCAGGTTGGGCGTGTCGACGATCAGCGAAGCCGTGGTCTCCATCTCCACCGAGAGCGTCTCGGGAAGCTCCTTGTCCGAAGTCGTCTTCTCCGAGATCGTCAGGTCGGTCGAAACGGGTTGTTCGATCTCGACCGACGTGGAGGTTCCGTGTCCGAACGCATTGGGAATTTCGAGGGTCGAAGGTGCCGTCAGGTCGGTCGTGGAGGTGATCGTCACTCCCGACGTTCCCTTAGACAACGCTTCGTTGGCTTCCTCGATCGAAGTGACGGGAACCGAATAGGTGAACGCTTTGACCGTTACGAGCTTGTTGGGGCGTGTCGTGAGCGGTGAGGCGTACTCTTTGACCATCGGTTCGGCGTTGTCGTCGGTGTATACCTTTACGGTGATACCCTTCGTGAACTCGACGCCGGCCGGCAGCACGAAATAAAACTCCGTCGCCGAGGCGTCGTTCAGCGCAACCGGTTCGGAGCAGGTGAGCGTAAGCGTCGTCTCCGTACCGGAGAACTTCATTTCGGGGGTCTCTCCGACGAAATCGATCGTGTAATCGCCGGCCAGCGCTTCGCCGTCGTTGCCGGTCAGTTCGATTTTCGTCACGTTCTTCTGCCCCGTCACCTGGAATTTGAGTACGGTGCCTATCGTGCGGAATGCCAGACGGCTGTAATCGGCGCCCGACGTGGCCATCGGGCAGAGTTCGGTGGCGAAGCTTTTCGTAGCGAAGGTCTGCACAGCGGGGATCGAGAGTCCCGATACGACGCTGCCTTCCAGCACCGCATGGGCGGAATAGGGATAGTAGGCGTAGAATACCTCGGCCTCGGAACCCGAGGGATCGGTCGGATCGCCCGTGAAATCGGCCGAAGTGGTGCCGCCGGTCGTCGTCGTGAAGGGTGCGTTGACGAACTTCGTACCGCAGAACAGTCCGAGGCGGTCGTTCGATTTCCAGAGGACGTCGTTGCCGGAGAGTTCGGTTCGGGTTTCGTTGATGGATGCGGTCAGTTTGACGGAACCTTGTACGGAAGGTGCGGAGTCGGTCGTCGCGTCTTCCGAACATTGGGTAAAGGAGAGCAGCAGAGTCGCGGCTCCCAGAAATTGGACGAATCTTTTCATGACGGGAAACTTTTTTCGGTTACTCGTAAGATTCGTCTTCGAGCGGCGCGTTGGAGTTGGGTTCCGTGGCCGCGAATCCTTTTTCAATCGATACGGTTGCGATTGTCAGCTCCGGGGCTTCGTAATTTCCCCCCCCCTGCTGAAACGGGGTTTTGTAATTAGTAGTCATGTGTGTAGAAATTAAAGTGTTGTATACAACTGCGAAGTTACTGAAAAAGTCGTTTCGTTCGCTCCGAATTTCGACTTTTTTCTTGTCGAATGCTTCGAAAACCGTACTGATTGTTAAAAATCTATGGGGATGAACGGTCTTCTCGGCCGAAAAACGAAAAAACCGGAAGCTGGAAAGCTTCCGGTTCGGTTGACGTCGGACGTCGGGAGTTACAGCTCCTCGATGTCCTTGTAGCTGCTGACGAGCAGCTGGTAGGTGATGAACCCGCCCGTGCGGGACGAGTATTTCGTGTAAATGGCCGTAATGTTCACCATGGCGTTGTCGGCGGGCAGCTCTTTGAGGGCGAACCGTGCATAGCCGCTGACGCGGACGACGTAGCTGCCCGATTCGAGCGACGTGGGCGTCGTCTCGTAGGTGAAGAGCGACGAGCCGTAGTACTTGGTGTTGTCGTAATTGTAGGCCCACGTGATCGGCAGCCCCTCGTCCTGATAGTACTTGTTGGTGTAGACGCCGTTGACGTTTTCCAGATAGTTGGGGTAGGTGTTGCTGTCGACGGTCGTATAGCTGCTGCGAAGCCCCTCGAAACGGATCAGACAGCCCAGCAGGTCGTCGTTGAGTACGGTCTTGTAGTTGTCCTTGTCGACGACCGTGACGTCGGCCTCCGTGATCGTGTCGAGTTCGCCGCGGTAGACATACTGCTGAACCATCTCCGTGGTGGGGATGTTCGAGTTGCCCGAAGCCGAGAAATCGTGCTCGCTTGGAGTGTCGTTGGGGAAGGTGCCGTCCGGTTCGAGCGCGGGCGCGGCACCCAGACTCAGCATATAGCGGTAGCTGGCCAGCGAAAGCCCCTGCGCCTTGACGTAGACGATCTGTCCCAGCGGATAGTTGACGTAGTTGTCGTTCATGAGGCGCAGCTCGATGGCCTGTTCGCCGTCGTAGATGTAGAGCGACTTGTAGACGTTGCCCTCGGCGTCGGACGAGATGACCTTGCCCTTGATGACGACGTCGTCCTCGATCACCACGCGGCGGCCGAGACCGTTGGCGTCATGGCCCCATTTCTCGTAGAATTTCGCTTTCAGGTCCTTGATCGAAATGATCTCGGCGCCCGTCTCCGTGAAGTCCTTGTCCGTGTAGACCTTTGTCGGCGCCGGATTGTCGAAATCGTTGTAGCAACCGGCCAGAACGATTCCGACGGCGAGCGTCAGGGCTATTTTCAGGATGTTGTTCATAATTCTTGCTCTTTAATTCGTTTGTTTTCATGTGCCATTTCCCGCCTCGGCATATCCCGGACTTCGTTCGGCTCTGCGCTCGGCTTGACGAAATGGTCAGCCGTTAGAAACGGAAATAGACGTTCAGGTAATAGGTCGTCCCGAACATGTAGAAATATTTCGGATCGAACCGTTCGTAGGAGGTCACCAGACTGGTGTTCGACTCGTCGGCCTTGATCTTGTTCAGACGCATCTGCTCGTAGCCGCCCGTCTTGATATCCTGATTGTTGAGGATGTTCTTCACTTCGAGGCTGAAACCGAGCGTGTAGTTGCGCTTGATGTACCAGTTCTTGCCGAGGCTGGCATTGAGCACGAAGGCCGAGTCGAATTTCTCCTGTGCGCGCATCGTGCGGATCATCTCGGCAGTCTCGGCGTTGGTCGCTCCGGCGCGCAATACCTCGTCGGTGCGGAACAGCGGGTTCATCGACAGGTAGTTGTTGTCGTAGAAATTCAGGTCGGCCGATGCGAACCAGTTGTTGTCGCTACGGTACGACAGGCCGACGTTGACGGCCGTCTGCGGCGTGCTCTCCACGCGCATGTCCTTCCAGTAGACGATGCTGCTGTCGACGTCCGAGAGGATTTTCGAACTGTTGTCGGCCAGCTGTACGAACGTGGGGTTCGAGTCGTAGGTGTACTGCCCGACGCTTACCGCCCCGTTCAGGCTGAGACCCATGTAGAGCGGAACGGTCATACCGAATTCCAGACCGAAGAACTTCTTGTCGATGCCGCTGATGGCGAAGTTGACGAACGTCGATTGCAGGTCGTCGTAGTAGGAGATGATGTCGGTCTGGTCGTGGATCATGGTGTAGTAACCCGACAGACGCGCCTTGATGCCGCGGTAGCTGAGGTTGTACGATGCGTCGACGCCCCAGATTTTCTCGGCTTTGAGACCCGGCGTCACCTCGTTGCGCGTACGCGGCGAGATGAAGGAGTTCTGGAACGTGGGGGCATTCTGCAACGCCACGGCATTGAATTCCACGGAATGCGCCGCCGAGAAGCGGTAGGCGAGGTTCAGTTTGGCCTGATAGGTGAAGTAGTCGAGCGCCTCGGAGTTGCCGAACGAGTTGGAGGGGTAGGTGCCTTTCATGTAGCGGCCGTCGCGCCACATCGTCACCTGGCCCACTTCTCCGCCGATCGTGCCGTCCAGTCCGGCGATGTTGAAGTTGTACATCGCCCATAGTTTGGCCTGACGGATGTTGGCGTAGTAGTCGTAACCGAACTTGTCGCCCTCCTCCACGCGGCGGGCGTGGCCGTGCTCGTAGTAGTAGTGGAGGTCGTTCTGCTTCTCTTCCTCACCCACGAAGTCGCGCTCGGCGAACTTGTCGATGTCCACCCAGTAGTCGCCGCCCAGCAGGTCTTTCACCTTGTCGTAGTATTCGGTGCGGTTCCAGCGGTAGAGGATGCCTGCGACGAGGCGCGAATTGTCGCGGAACGTGCGGGCGATCTGCGCCGTGAGGTTCAGGTCGAGCTGGTCGGTGTGGCGCTCCTCGATCATGTAGTTCGAGCGGTGTCCGGCGCCGTAGGTCCCTTCGTCGATCTCGCCGCGGTAGTTGGTGTCGTAGAGCCGGTCCCAGTTGATCTGACGGGTGTCGTAGCTCGTACGCCACAGCTCGGCGATCTGGGCCGCATTCGAGAACTGGTTGTTGGCCATGTAGTAGCTGGGCAGGTTGCGGTAGTAGTCGGGACGCGGGTCGGCACCGCCCTTCCACGTGAGGGCCGAGTAGCCGTTCGTACCGAAGCGGAACGAGGCCGCTGCGTCGATCTTCGTGCGGTCGTCGGGCGTGTTGGTGTAGTTGACGACCATCAGCGGCTCGTGGTTGTTGCGCACGCGGGCGTTGCGTTTCTTGCCGTCCTGATAACCCCAGTTGGGATTGTAGTAGTTGTTGCCGACCAGGTCGTAGACCTCCTGCGTCGAAGCCTGCTGCGCGCCGCGCTCGGTCGGAGCGCCGAGGATCGTGAACGCCAGCCGGTTGCGCTCGTTGAAGCGTTTCTCCACCGATCCGTAGTAGCCGAAGCAGTTGTAATAGATGCCGTTGACCCAGTCGTTGCCGCCCTGTCGCGTCGATACGGAGAAGGCATACGACCAGCCGTTGTCGAGCAGACCGGAGGCGTAGGAGACCATCGCACGGAAACGGTACATCGAATTGCCGTTGACCAGGCTCACGCGCAGGCCCTTGCGGATCTGCGAGGCCGTGGCGTTGATGTTGGTCGTCCCGCCGATGCCGCCCAGTCCGTAGTCGGCGGCCTGCAAACCGGTGGTATTCTCCTGATTGCGCGTGGCGTCGTTCAGACCGCTCCACAGCGACCACGGCGTGTAGCCCGTCAGGGCGTCGTTGAGGCGGATGCCGTTGAAATAGACGTTGGTGTACTGCGAATCGTAACCGCGCAGGTTGAAACGCATCTCGCCGAACTTGTAGGAGGCGATGTTGTTGAAGACGTCTTTCGACGAGGAGAGCGACGAGGGCAGCGACTGCGTGTCGTTGGCCGTCTCGGTGTCGAACTCCGCGAAGATCGAGTCGTCGAACGCCTCGGTATAGACGGGTACCAGCGCGATCGAACGGACGTCTTTCGTGAGCTTGTCCACGCGAACCTTGATTTCGAGCGGTTCGTAGTCGTCGGCTTCGAACGTGAGGGTGTAGTCGCCCGAAGCCACGTCGTCGAACCGGAACCGCCCCTCGGCGTCGGAGGTCGCCTGTCGTTCGCCGGGGGTGAGGGTGATCTTCACCTGCTCGATGGCTGCGCGGTCGCCGCGAGAGACGACTTTTCCCTTGATGCCGCTGCCTTGTGCGAGGGCAGGGAGCGTCGCCATCGTCAGAAGCAATGTGAGTAAATGCTTTATTTTCATAATGAATCGATTTATTTGGCAATGTAGATGAATACCGGCAGGTGGTCCGAGAATCCGCCCTGGAAATTGTTGCCTACGAAGGTCCGCAGCGGATAACCCTTATACTGCCCCTCCTGCTGGATGAGGTAGGAGGGTTTGAAGATATTGCCGTAGAATTTGGTCTTTTTGTACGGGTCCTTGATGAGTTTCAGTTTGCCGGCGGAGCCGGTAGCGAGGTTCTCCGAAACGACGATATTGTCGAAGAGGTTCCATGCGTCGCGGTAGGCGAGCGTTCCCAGACCGGCTTTGAGCATGTCGGCGAAGGGCGTGTAGAAATCGCCCGGCTGCAACTCCTTGATCTTGGCCTTGGCGCCCAGATGGACTTCGACGCTCTCGTCGGTCGGATCGTCGTTGAAGTCGCCCATGGCCACGATCTTGGTGGCGGGGTTGACTTTGAGCACCGAGTCGGCGATCGCACGCATCTGTTCGGCTGCGGCGTTGCGCTTGAAGGCCGATGCCGCCTGCCCGCCCAGCCGCGAGGGCCAGTGCGCGACCATGAAGAGGAAGGGCTCGCCGTCGATCGTTCCCCACATCGTCACGATGCCGCGCGTGCGCCAGTTGGGCAGCGAGGCGATCCGCACGGGGATGTCGGCGCTGCCTTCGAGTTTGAAGACATCCGGACGGTAGAGGAACGCCACGTCCACGCCGCGCAGGTCGGGCGAGTCGTAGTGGCAGATCGCATAACGTGCCGGAAGGAGCTTGCGCGTCGATGCGATGTCTTCCAGGATCGAGCGGTTCTCGATCTCCGAGACGCCGATCACCGCCGGATAGTTGCGGTCGATGGCGGCGATGTCGAACAACACGCGCTCCATGTTGCGGAGTTTCTTGTCGTACTTGGCCGTATTCCACCGCTTCGCACCGTCGGGAAGGAACTCTTCGTCGTTGGTTTCGGGATCGTCGATGGTGTCGAAGAAGTTCTCCATGTTGTAGAACATGATCTTGTGGGGCTTCTGCGCGAAGCACATCACCATGACCGACGCCAGCACCGCTGTGATTATCAGTTTCTTTCTCATGATTCGAATTGTTGAATTTCATTCTTCGTTTTCTCGTCCCGGCATGGCTCGGACGGCGTCCGGTGCTGCGCTCGGCTTGTCGAAAACGCGGTTAAAATCCCCATTGTTCGGGGCTGTTCTGTGCCTTGACCGAGGTGTCGGCGTCGGGGAAGAAGGTAAATCCCGTCTCTTTCTCGATCTCCGCCACGCTGCGGCAAAGTTGCCTGCCGAGCTGCTGCCCGTTTTCGTTGGCGACCCAGAATCCGATGGCTTTCAGTTCCGAGGCCTTGCAGTCGGCGATCCGCTTGCCGGTCGCGCCGTCGCGCGTGCGCAACAGCACCTTGAAGTAGTTCGTGGGAACCGGACAGACGTTTCCGGCCTTGTCTTTCGTCGATTCGTCGAGGTTGGCGAAATAACATCCCGTGACGACGTAGAGCGTATCCGGGCAGACGTAACTGCGGACTTTTGCTTCGAGCGCTGCCCACATGTTTTGGTTGAACTGGCCGCGCTGCGGCGTCATGTTCGATGCGTAGAACGTCTGCTTGTTCATCTCCTCGACGGTCGTGCGGTCTTTCGACGGAATCTGGTGACCGCGGTTGTAGACGTTGCCGTTCTGATAACCGCCCAGCCAGAGCGCAGGCTGGTACTGCTGCGGAATCTTCGGATCGGGCGCCCATGCTTCGCTGCGATCCAGCGATCCGATGTACGAAGCGTGCAGCGGATAGGCCACCCAATGCGCCACGCGCAGTTTCTTGTCGAAGCAGAGCGAGTAGTTGCGCACGGTTTTCAGGTTCATCTTGGCATAGTGGGCCGCATAGATATAGTCTGCCTCCTCCTTGCCGGCAGGCAGCTCGGGCCACTGTTTCGGCGTGTCGTAGGGATTGTCGGTCGCATTGGGCGCCAGCTGCGTCAGCTCGAAGTCGTAGGGTGCCGAACCGTCGTCGAAAGCGATCGTGAAGGTCGCTATGCGGCTTTGCGCCGAGGCGTTGGCCTTGTAGTAGAAGAACAGCAGATTTTCGCCGCTGTCGACCGTCCCTTGCCGTTGCCGGCCTGCGGCCGAAAAGTCGCGGGCGCTCAGCGAAAGCCAGTCGCCGCTGGTGATCGTAGCCGTGTAGTTCAGCTGTCCGCTGCCGGAGACCTCGACGATCACGCGCAGCGAAGCTGTCTCCTCGCCGCTTGCGATCTGGCCGCCGACGATCGACGACCGTTCCAGTTCGCACGCCTCCACACGGGCTGTCGCCGCATCGCCGTCGCTGTCGCCGCAGGCGGCGAAAAATACTGCGACGGCCGCGACCGCGAGTCGGAGCCACTGTCGGAGGAGGTGTGTCTGCATAGTCATTCGAAACGGATAGGAATCGCCGGCGGCGTTACCCGCCGGCGATCGTTGTCAACTCAGTTTTTCTTGAAGAAGCAGAATCCTTTGCCGTAGGATGCTTGTACATAAGGGCGCAGGAACCGGCTCGATGCGCTGTTTGCGCACATCATATAGATGGCGGGGTAGTTGAATGCCTGTCCGTCTACCGTTCCCGATGCGCTCGTCGTGGCGATTACGCCACTGGCATCCTCCGTGAATGTCCAGGGCTGTGCCGGAGCATCGGCCAAAACGAGTCCCTGTTTGGGCTTTCCGTTGTCGATAATGCCCGTACCGATCAAGTATTTGTCGCCCTGCTTGATGTTGAATCCGTCGGCTACGGCTTCGAACGTGAATTCGATAGCTGTATAATTACCGCTTGTCAGCGACAGTGTCTTTTTGGTTTCGTCATACGTGTAAGCGGCGGTGAATCCTTGACCGTAAGCGGCGAATCCCGTAACCAGTTGAAGACCGTAAGTTCCGCCCGGCTCGCAGCCGATGAAACCCGTCATGCCGTTGACGAGCTCGGCCACTTTCGTGATCTTGTCGTAGGTATCGCCTGCTGGTTCCGAACCGCCGGCGGCAGCCTGCGTGACGGCGACGGTCTTCGCTGCGACTTTGGTCGCGCCGCCGTCGTTGGTCAGATAGACCGTGACCGTGGCGTTGCGTGCGCTGCCGGTGTTCTCGGTCGGGGTGACCGTGACGGTCGTGCCCGCTGCCGATGCGGCGAAGTTGGCCGGGTCGGAGGACGAGGCGCCTACCGTGTAACCGTCGGCGTTAGCCACGGTGCAGGCGATCGTCTTGGCCTGATCCTTCGCCGCGAACGACAGCGAGGTCGGATTGACGCTCAGCGTGGGCTGCACGGGCGTGCTGCCGCCTCCCTCGCCGTAGAAGAGTTCGATCTTGGCGAGTTGGGCATTTCCTGCGGTTGTGACTGCGATGCGGTAGGCCGTGGCGTTTGCCGTATTGCTCAGCGTGTAGGTATATTCACCTCCTTCTTGCTTGGTGACTTCCTGTGCCTGGCCGCCCTGAACGGGGGTTCCTGCGGTGTCAGTAATAGCTATCGAATAAGCGCCAGCACCCTTTGCTGCGGATATGATAACTTTTGTCAGCGCTTTGTCGGCGATAGCGGGTAGTTCGATGTACGAACCCGCTTTACCGATGAAGAGGCTCTTCGTGCCATAACCCGGACTGTCTTCGTACGGATTCTGGAACCAATAGAAGATGTTGCTTGCGGAGATGTTGAAGGCATAGTTTCCGTCGAACAGATAGCTGCCTGTCTTGGATTGAGCTTCCTTGTCGGGTAATGCCGGCGTAAAGATCGATGCTCCGACACTGAAATCGAGCACGATGTGCGCCGGATCGACGGGTTCGGGATCCGTGCCGCCCTCGGCGAAGGCGGCTGCATCGGTCATGTTGCGCGGACAAAGCTGTACGGCGCCTTTATAGAGGGAGACATAACCGGTCAGATCGCCCGTTTTCGAAGCCGCGTATTGCTTGCCTGCGAATCCGGCGGCGTCCTGTGTCACGTAGACGGTCAGATCGGACGAACCGACCTTGAACGTGGTGGTACCCACAGCCCAATTACCGGCCGTTGCGGGCGAAGTGACGTTCTTGACCGTGACGAGCATGCCCTGATAATCGATCAGATTGTCGATCGATGTGAGCGGGACAGGGGTGAGTTGCGCCTTGCCGATTACTTCGGCCGTCAGCCACGTGGCTGCATCGCTCGATTCGCAGGTTACCTCGTAGCAGTTCGAGAAATTAGCCACTTTGGCCAATCCTTTCACAAGCGTGAAACGAACCTTGTCGCCCGACTTGAACGGGAATGCGGGATCTTTGGGATTGGTGTATTGGCCGCTGCTGAACAGCAGGATACCGTTCTTGGCTTGTGTCGCGCCTTCGGTCATTACCATCAGGTTATTGGCCGAAACATTGCCGCCGTCGACGTCGGTTACGACGACCGCTTCGAGCGTGCGATTGTTTTCGGCGTCGATCACGAGCTTGTCCTTGCCCGTAACCGTTTCGGCGAGCCGGTAGAGTTCGTTCACCGTGATCGCTTCGCCCGGCGTGGGTTCGGGTTCTTCGCTGCCTTCGCCCAGATCGACTTCGGTGCCGCCTTCGCCTTCGGCGAGCGTCACGTCGTCGATAGCGAATACCGATGCTTCATCGACTGCATATTTCACGTAGAGATAGGCCGCTTTGTTTTTCAGCTTGAATTTCGAGGTGGCGAATACCCAGAACTCGTCGGCCTGTGCATAGGTGTACTCGACTGTCGTCCAGCTGGTGCCGTCGGCACTCAGAGCGAGGTGGAATTTCTCCGGTTTGAACTCGTTGTCGTAGAGACCGGCATCATAGTCGATCGTTTTCGAATATTGTGCACCGAAGGTGAGTTGCAGATCCTGTGCTCCGTCGAGTTTGATCTTGTTGATGATTAAGGCGGGATTGTTCGTTCCGAAGAACGCTTTGTTCTTGCCCGAAGCACCGTCGTAGCCGGCGCTGAGTTTTCCGCTGGTGCGGATCGACATATTGCCCTCGCCGGTGTAGGAGACTTCGCCTGCACCCGAACCGGTTTTCGCCCAGCCCGTATAGTCGGCGATAAGCGGTTTGTCCGATACGTCGGCCGTACCGAAGGATTCATAGTAGATCGCGTCGCCCGGCGTCGGGTCGGGATCCGTACCCCCCCCCTGATCCGTGCTTAGAGCCGCGATATCGGCCTTTTTGGTCGGGATGAGTTGTGCGTTTTCGCGATAGGTTTCGGCCACGCCGTAGATCGTGCCGGTCTTGTCGGCCACGTACATGTCGGCGAATCCGGTGGCGAACTGCGCCTTGTTCATGTAGACGGTCAGTGTCTTGCCCGAAGCGTCGTTGAGCGTTACCGACTGGCTTTCGGTTGCCGTCCACGGCTTGCCGACGAACGACTGGGCGGGCGTCATGTTGTTCAGTTTCACGTACTGCGCCTGATAGTCGCCCGTATTGAATTTTTCGACCGAAAGCGACGGAACGACCAGCTCGACCTCTTCGTCGCCTACGGTGACGACGACGTCGGTCAGCTGGCGCACGTTGTTGAATGCGTAGTATTTCGCGTTTTCGAGATTGAGCGTGACCTTACGGCCTGCGGGATACTTCGTTACGGGGTCGTTGGCCATGGCGAAATCGGCACCGTAGAGAACGATGGCCGACCGTTCGAGGCCGTTGTTGTCGCCCACGTAGAGTTTGCGGTTGTTGTTGCCCGCCGCGTCGTTGGCCAGGATGACCGCCTCGATCGTCGACTCGCTGTATTGGAGCGGCATGGCCTTGTCCGAGCCGACGGCGCCGCTCAGGTCGCTGTTGCCCAGAATGTACTCGACCAGTTTGCCGACGGCGCCGACCGTCGGGGGAACGTAGTTGCCCTGCGTGACGGTCAGGTATTTCCGGTAGAGTTCGCCGTAGCTGTTGCTCAGCGTGAAAATCAGACGGCCCATGTGGGGCTGCGCCGATTCGCCGACGGTGATCTTGACCGTACCGTCGCCGTTGTAGATGCCCTCGGAGACCTCGTTGCCGGAGACTTTGAAATACATCCACTCCTTTTGGGTCTCTTCGTCCTCGTAGGCGACCGTCCATTGACGGTTGCTCCTCACCGTAACGGTCGCGTCTTCGGTAGCCGTTCCGGTGAAGGCGACGGCCTCCTCCGATAGTTCCAGCGTGGGAGCCTGTTTGTCGACATCGTCGTCCACACATGCCGTGAACGCCCCGGCGGCGATCGCCAGCATCGTGTAAAACGATGTTTTCCAAATGTTTAATTGCTTCATAATGAATTTGAATTAAGTGTGAATATGATTTTATGGCTTTTCGTATCCGTTTTATAAAGTGGATTTTCAATCAAAGTTATGGTCTTTTATCGGAATAACCAATTAAAAATCGATATATTTTTAGCTGAAAGTATGAAAAAGTGTAATGTTTTTTGGCTCTTTCCGGACGGATTTTTCTTTTCAGGCGGAAACAAAGCGGATGCCGACCCGTCGGGAAAGGGGTCGGCATCGCAGACGGTCGTATATTTTCTTAGCGGATGCGGTCCATCGAACGGATCATCAGTTCGTCCCGGAAAATGGCACGGACGGCCAGATAGGTGAAGATCATGGCGATGAGCGGCAGCACCAGTGGCAGTTTGACGCTCTGGGCGTGGAATTCGAACGAAGAGAAGAGGCGGTAGCTGAGAAAATAGTAGATGCCCATTACGATCTGTGCGCCCAGCAGCAGGATCATCTCCACCACGCCGAGCCGGAATTGCAGCATACGGCGCTTGAACAGGAAGATCGTCGTCAGCGGCAGCACCAACGCCAATGCCAGCAGGATGCCCATGTAGAGGGTCGATTGCACGGTTTCGCCGTCCGCCGTCCGCAGTCCGAAGGCGTAAAGGCGGAACTCTTCGCCGCCGCTGGCGAACGAGGCCAGGGGCAGGAACGCGGCGCAGGCTACCAGTCCTGCGGCCAGAAGCAGATAGAGTGTCTGAATACGTTGTATCATAATCGTCTGTTTGTCAGATATTCTTGTCGATCAGGTATTTGTTGCGGTCGGAGGCGTTGCGGTCGATCAGCTCGCCCAGGAAACCGGCCAGGAAAAACTGCACGCCGAGGATGACCAGAAGCATCGAAAGATAGAAGAGCGGCTGCTCGGTGACGGCCCGCAGCGGCAGGCCGTGCGCCTGCTTGTAGAGCTTGGCGGCGATGATCCAGATCGTCGAGCAGCCGCCCAGCAGGAACATGAGCGTTCCCAACCCGCCGAAAAAGTACATCGGCGACCGGCCGAAATGCGAAAGGAACGAGACTGTAATCAGGTCCAGGTAACCCTTGACCATGCGTTCCATGCCGAACTTCGAGGAGCCGTATTTGCGCGCCCTGTGGCAGACTACCTTCTCGCCGATGCGGCGGAATCCGGCCTCCTTGGCCAGGATCGGGATGTAGCGGTGCATCTCGCCGTAGACTTCGATCGACTTGACCACCTTGCGGCGGTAGGCTTTCAGTCCGCAGTTGAAGTCGTGGAGTTTGATGCCCGATACGGTGCGCGCCGTCCAGTTGAAGAATTTGCTGGGCCAGCGTTTGCCGATCGGGTCGTGACGTTTGAGTTTCCATCCCGAAACCATGTCGTAGCCCTCTTCGAGGATCATGCGGCGCATGTCGGGAATTTCGTCGGGCGAGTCCTGCAAGTCGGCGTCCATCGTGAAGACCACGTCGCCTTCGGCGGCAGCGAATCCGCAGTAGAGTGCGGCCGACTTGCCGTAGTTGCGGGCGAACCCGATCGCCCGCAGGGCGGGATAGTGTTCTTTGAGGCGTTCGAGCGTCTCCCACGAGCCGTCGGTCGAGCCGTCGTCGACGAAGACGATTTCGTAAGAGAGGCCGTTTTCGCGTGCTACGCGGTCGATCCAGGCCGTCAGTTCGGGGAGCGACTCCTCCTCGTTGTAGAGCGGCACGACCACCGAGATGTCCAATCGCTTCTCCATCCGGTTACTCCTCCGTATTGTTGTCGAATCGTTGCCGGGGCTGTGCGAGGGCGGCGAGCACCAGTCCGAACAGCAGGCCGAGCAGGGCTTGTCCGGCGACCGACGAGAAGGTGATCCAAAGAGGCGACTGCACCATCAGGGCCATTTGGGAGATCATTTCGCCGGTATACAACCCCGTTTTCGAGAGAAGCGCGAACGATTGTTCGTAGAGTTCGGCATATTTGTCCGTGAAGAGGATGCGGCTGGCCAAGATCGTATAGGCGGCGTTGATAACACCCACGAAGAGCGCCATGGCGACGATGAATCCCAACCGCCTGCCGTATCCGTACTCCTCCTCGCGTGTCGAGCGGGATGTCGCCCGTTTGCGTGTGTAGTATAAGAGCAGCCCGATGTAGAGGGCCAGTCCGATGAGTCCGAAAAATCCCGCTCCCGTGGCGTCTCCCAGCAACGAGCAGACGGCCGATGCGCCGCCGATGACGGCACCGTACTTCGCGGCGTCGTTCCAAAAATTCGTCTGGTTCATATTGAATTGGATCGTGTCATTATGTCCGTCAGTTGAGTTCCGCCGCACCCTGCCGCACGATTTCGGGCTCTTCCTGCGTGAGGTCGACCACCGTGGTGGGCACGATCGAACCGTATCCCCCGTCCACGACCAGCGCCACTTCGCGGCCGTAACGTTCGTGGATCAGTTCGGGGTCGGTCATGTACTCCGCGTCGTCGTCGCTTTTGAGCGATGCGGTGATGAGCGGGCACCCCAGCTGTTCGACGATCGTCCGCGGAATCGCATTGTCGGGGATGCGCACGCCGATCGTCTTGCGGCGTTGCAGCGCCTTGTCGGGCATCCGCGACGATGCGTCGAGCAGGAAGGTGATCGCTCCCGGCAGATTGCGTTTGAGAATCTTGAACGCGGCGTTGTCCACCCGGCAATATTCCGCCGCCCGCGAGATGCCGTCGCAGATGATGCTCAACTCACCGGTCTGTTTGCCGCTGAGTTGGCGCAGTCGTTCCAGACCGCGTGCTGAGCGGAGCGAACAGCCGTAGGCGTAGACCGAATCGGTGGGGTAGACGACCACGCCGTCGCGCTCCAAGGCTTCGACGACACGCCGTATCTCCCGTTCGGCGGGATTCTGAGGATAGATGCGCAGGATCATACGTCGGCAAAGATACGAAAAGTCGAGCGCAGAAGCAAGCGTTAGCTTGATTATGCCGAGACGGAGTATCTGAGACGCCAAAGATACGAATAAGCGAGGGCAAAAGCAAACTTGTCCGCATTTTGCCGAGGCGGAGGTTGGGATGCGGTCGAAAAAACGGTTTCCCGGTCGGAGGCGGATGCGTGCCGTCTTCTTGTTTTCGAAGGAATTACCTTATCTTCCGGCGGTTCAGCTCGGCCGAATAGGCGCGGGCGTTGGCGTTGTGTTCGCGGAGCGTGCGTGCGAAGTCGTGGTAGCCGTCGAACGTGGGGCGTGCGCAGAAGAACATGTAATCGTGTCGTTCGAAATCGAGTACGGCGTCGATGGCGTTGCGTCCCGGCATACAGATCGGCGACGGCGGCAGGCCTTTATTTATATAAGTGTTATAGGGCGACGGATATTTCAGGTGCCGGTGCAGGATGCGCCGCAGTCCGAACTCCTGCAAGGCGTATTTGACCGTCGGGTCGGCCTGCAAGGGCCAGCCTTTGCGCAGGCGGTTGATGTAGACGCCCGCGATACGGGGCATTTCGTCGCTCTGGCGGGTCTCCTCGTAGACGATCGAGGCGAGCGTCATCACTTCGAGGCGCGACAATCCGCTGCGCTGGCGCTTCGCGTCGCGTTGCGGCGTCCAGAAGCGGTCGTATTCGCGCCGCATCCGTTCGATGAACTGCGCCGGCGAAACCGTCCAATAGAATTCGTAGGTGTCGGGGATGAACATGGAAAAGAGCGTCACCGAATCGAAGCCCGCTTTCCTCGCCGTCGCGGGATCGGTCAGCGCGCCGACGATCGTCGCTGAGTCGGCCTCGATCTGCCGCGCCAGCTTGCCGGCAAGCTGTGCGGGGGTGCGGACGTTATTGATCGTCACCCGCACGGGCGTCTGCAATCCCAGTTTGAGCATACGTGCCACTTGTACGATGTTCATTCCCGGTTCCAGCACGTAGTGCCCGGGTTTGAACGACCGGTCGAGTTCGATATGGCGGGCGTAGAACCGGAAGAAGGCGGTGTGTGCGATCGCGGCGTCGAGCGAATCTTCGAGCGTGCGGTACTCCGATCCCGACCGCACGTAGAGCGACCGTCGTTCCAGTACGCAGTTTCCGTAAAAACCGTTGCGGAGGTAGATGCCGATGCCTGCGAGCAGCACGACGAGGATGCAGAGGCCGATGATGAGTTTGCGACGCATTGCCGGGAATTTTCGAACAAAGATAGTGCAAGCCGAGCGCAAAAGCAAACGAAGTTTGCGGTTTTGCCGAGGCGCCGCCTATCTAAGCGGGGCTTGTTCCCGCAAAGCGTGCAAGCCGAGCGCAAAAGCAAACGAAGTTTGCGGTTTTGCCGAGGCGGCGCCTGTCTGGGCGGGGCTTCGGCCCGCTCGAAGCGCCGTGCGGTTGTCGGGGACACCCGAATGGCGGGCGAGATACGAACGCTCCCGTTCCGCTCGGAACGTCGTGGGGAGCGGGAATCCGGCTGCTTTCCCTTGTCGTTTCCTCTGTTCCGGTACGCAGATGCGCCGCACGGCGACTCTTTTTTGCGAATTTTCCGTTTTCTTTTTGCGCTTTTGGAAAAAAGAGTTACTTTTGCACTCGGGTAAGTCTTATACGACCAGCTCCTGTAGAATCCCCCAGGCAAGGAATTGAGCAAGGGTATACGGTTGTAGCGGTGCGATATAAGTAGCTTACCCATTTTTTATCGCCCTGCGGGCGCAGCGACCGTCGCTGTGCGGCTGCGATTCCGCTGCAAATCCCTTTTTGAAATACTTCGTCTGCGGAGTCTGTAAGAGCGGCAAAACCTTCCGGATTGTCCGATAAAACGAGCGGATCGGGACAGTCGTTCAGATTGTCCCGATCCTCCGGTATTCCCTTTCGTCGTTTTCGCTACCAGTTCAAGTGCCAGCCGTGCCGCAGCGTTTGAAGAATGATTGCGAGCAGGATGGCCGCGAGGACATAGCATCCGGCGTAGACGGCGATGCTGCGGAGGCCCTTCGCGTGCGTCGCACGGCAGAATGCCTGCCAACCCCAGATCATGCTCCAAATGCCGCACAAAACGGTGACGCTGCCCAAAACGGCCGAACCTCCCGCCCGCATCGTCTCTTGCAGCGGCGAAACCGAGCCGTTGCCGAGCGGCAGCAGCCATGCATAGAGCCATGCGCTGCCGGCACTCGCCGCAAGACGCGGAATCTGTGCGAAGAGCAAGCCGCCGAAGAGCGCCGTCGCGTCGGCCGGAAACCGGCGGCGGAGCCGGTCGGCACCGTAGAGCAGTGCGGGCAGAACGAATGCCTGCATCAGCACGACCAGCAGTTGTCCGCCCAATTCGACCGTCTGGTTCTGGTAGATCCGCACACCCCAGATGGCGAAGCCGTAGCCCACCGTTGCCGACAGGCCCCATGCGAACAGCTTATGAGGAGCGACGCTACCGAACGGATTCGGGAACTTGCTTATCGTTTGTTCCATTGCGAGGAGGTCTGATAGAGCGAAATGGCACGATTGAGGTGCGTGCTGTCGATCGCCTCGGTGCGTTCTAGCGCGTAGGGATCGTCGTCCGTCGGCCGCAGCAGGAATTGTTCCGCACGGTCGACGGGCGAGAGCACCGTGAAGCGGTCGCCTTCGAGGTAGCCCAAGTCCTGGTAGGTCGCCACGAACGCCCGTTCGCGGAAGTCGTCTGCGAGGATGTCGCGTCCGTAGAACCACGAGTCGTAGTCCATACCCAGCAGCGAGAAGAGCGTCGGCATCAGGTCGATCTGCGACGCGGTCTTGCCGACGCTGCCCGGTGTGACGAAGGCGGGAGCGTAGATCATCGCCGGAATATGGTACTTTTCGAGCGGGATCTCGGTTTTGCCGGCGCTCGACGCGCAGTGGTCGGCCGTGATGACGAAGACCGTATTGTCGAACCACGGTTCGCGGCTCGCCGCGTCGAGGAACCCGCCCAGCGCATAGTCGCTGTACATCACGCCGCCGGCGCGCGATTTGGCGTCGTTGGGGATCGGGATGCGTCCTGCGGGATAGGTGTAGGGGCGGTGGTTGCTCACGCTCATGATGTGGGCGAAGAAGGGGCGGCCGCTGCGGGCGCGCTGGCCGAGCGTGCGGATGGCCTTGGCGTAGGAATCTTCGTCCGAGACGCCCCAGATGTTCTGGAAGGTGATCTCGTCGGGTGCGTACTGCTTTTGATCGACGATTTCGTAGCCGTTGCCGCCGAAGAAGGTCTCCATGTTGTCGAAATAGCTGTTGCCGCCGTAGAAGTAGAGTACGTCGTAGCCCTTGTCGCGCAGCATGGCGCCCGTGGAGTGCATGCCGGCGTTGCGGGGGCGTTTGATGATGCTCTGTCCGGGACAGGGCGGCAGCGAGAGCGTCACGGCTTCCAGTCCGCGTACCGTGCGGTTGCCCGTGGCGAAGAGCCGGTCGAAGACCAGCGCCTTGCCGCAGAGCGAATCGAGGCGGGGCGTGAGGCCGTCGGAACTTCCGTAGCGCGCCATGAACGATGCGCTCATGCTTTCGAGCGTTACGAGCACGATGTTGGGGTGTCGTTCCTCGTTCGGCGAGGTGATGTAACGGTGATTCTGCCCTTCGCTCCGGTATTCGTCGTGGACGAGTGCCGCGGCCCGGTCTTCGGGCAGCGTGCGGTAGAATTGCATGTAGTCGAGTTCGTTTTTGAGGAACGCCTCGTAGAACTTATAGAGTCCGTTGGCCTGCAATTCGTTGTAGTAGACGTTGTCGCTCGTCTGGAACCGCGTGTTGAAGGGCAGCATCCACAGGGCGACGCCCGCCATGGCCAGATAGATCGGCGAGGCGACGAGTTTCCACCTGCCGGTTTTGAACGCCTCGGCGGCGCGGATGTCGCGGCGGAAGAGCCACCACGTGACGGCGACGGTCAGCGCGACGATCAGCGTCGCCAGCGGGACGATCGGGTAGGACTCCATGATGTTGCCCACCACCTCGTTCGTGTAGACCAGATAGTCCACGGCGATGAAGTTGTAGCGCACGCCGAATTCGTTCCAGAAATAGTATTCGCTGACGGCGTTGAAGAGGATCGCGCCGACGTAGATCGCGAGCAGCGCGGCCAGCCATCCCTTCGACCACAGCGGTTGCAGCCGCGGCACGAAGAGCCGCAGGGCGAAGCTGCCGGCCCAGTAGCCCAGCACGATCGTGGCGACGAGCGGCGCTGCGCTGCCGTATTCGTCGAAGATCGTGTTGCAGAAGGCGACGTAGCAAAACGCCGCCGTCAATACGCCGAGCAGGACGTATCCCATCGGGCGGTCGTATTTCCGCTTCGAGAGCGTGAGCAGGAAGAGCCACAGGAAGACATAGCCGAGCGTCAGGGCGCAGAGGTCGTTCAGGGCGCCCAGTCCGAAGACGGCGACCCATTGGAGGAAGCCGAAGCCCAGCTCGGAGGTCTGTTCGTTGAACAGCAGAACGATGCGCAACAGCGTGCAGACGACGAGCGTCAGCGCTGCCAGCCGCAGGTAGATTCTGAAAAAACGGTTGAGATTTTGAGACATGGGGTTATGAAGAATAAGCCTGAGAATGCCCGAAACGGACTGCGGTCCGTTTCGGGCATGATCGAAAAACGTCTGTCGGTTATTGTACGTTGTCTTTGAGTTGTCGCCAGAACGAGGCGTTGATCGCCAGCGAGATCGACATGATGACGGCAACGAGCGCCAGCAGGACGACGAAGGTGATGAATCCCACGTCGATCGCCGCGCAGATCCAGGCGAAGATGCCTGCTATGACGTAGGCTGCGACGACGAACGCCAGCAGGACGAAAAACATCGTCCACTTGCTGCCGTAGGTCGCCTCGTTGCTGGCCGAGATCGCCTGCATCGGATTCTTTTTCTTCTCGAAGAGGAAGAAGTAGGCGAGACTCCATGCGATCGAGAGCACGATGCCCGGTACGATCATGAAGAGCGAGGCGATGAAGACCGGAATGATCATCAGGCCGGTCGTGATGAGAAAATCGCCCATGTATTTGCGATACTTCGCGTCGAAGATGCCGAGCGGCGAGATGACGCCGCCTTTGGCCAGTTCGATCGGCAGCATGTTGATGGCGATCGTGGTGCCGACGTTGATGTAGGGCACCCAGATCGTGAGCAGCCACAACACCACGCAGCCGATGATCGACGGCGCATTCTTGACACCGATTTCCAGCGCTTCGGCGAAGGTGAGTCGGAAAGATACTTTGTTCATAAGCGTTTGTTTTTTGAGAGCGATTATTCGGAGCATTTCGGTTTTCCGCATCCGCAGCGCACGACAGCGGCCGTTCTTTCCGCTGCGGAATTTCCGTGCGGCGGGAGAGGGTAGGCGCGGTTCGTGCCTGAGATCGGGATCGGGTGCGTTCCGGCCCGATTCCGGGCTTGCGGACGGGCGTCGGGTCGGAACTCCGGACAAAAATAACTTATTTTGTCCGCCGTGCAAAATATTTACGCCATTATTTGCCGGCCGGGCCGCCGGATCGCCGGCGTCGTGTCGTATGCGGCAGCGGGCTGCGGTCGAACGAAAGATGCGTATGGCGGACGGATTCTGCCATACGCATCTGCGGTGCGGGGTGCCGGAAGGTTATTTTTGTCTCTCGGCGAGGAGCTTTTCCAGTCGCAGCAGCGAGGAGATGGAGGAGTAGGAGCAGTTGATCCAGTACGTGCGGTTGCGGTCGCTCTTCGTGGGGCGGAAGTCCCATGTGGTGGGAATCTGCCCGTTGACCGCGTTCTGCACGACGGTGATGTTGTCGATGAGCGCTTTGCCCTTGGCCAGGTAGATTTCCTCGCCGGTAGCCTCGTAGAGGCTGAGCATCGCGTCCGCGACGTTGCAGGCGCTGTTGTCGACCGGTTTCTGGTATTTGTACTGCTCGTAGACGCAGGGCGTTGCCTTGTCCTTGATCCCGTTCTCGGTGAGCGGCGTGTCCCAGAAGGTGAACTGATCCTCGCTGAAACGGGCGAGATCGACGGCATCGGCCATATCTTCGGCCGAAGGCGCTTCCTTCGAGAGCAGGTAGGCGGCGTAGGGCGCCGCCGTGCAGTTGGTCAGGTTTTCGTAGGGTTGCAGGCCCAGGACCGTCACGTCTTCGAACTGTCCCGTCATGTCGAAATTGCGGATCGCCACGTCGCGCATCCACCGCTCGCCTTCGGCCTGCGCTTCGGCGTAGGTTTCCACGCCGTAGTCGGCTTTGAGACGCTGGAAATAACGCAGCAGGGGGTGCAGCATGGCGCAGGCGTCGTTGACCGGTTCGCCGGTGACGAAATCGACCTTGATCGGCAGCGAACCGTCTTCGCGCTGCAACCGCACGTAGGTGTCGGCGATGCCGAGCGCACGATCGTAATAAGCCTTGTCGCCCGTCAGGTCGTAGAGATCCAGGAAGGCGTGGCCGGCCGAAGCGGCCTCCATCGTCATCGTCTTGTTCTGGTTCTCGGTGCGTTTGGAGGCGATCAGATCCTTGTAATAAGTAGGCGGGAAGAAGGCGAGCGGATCGCCTGCGGGGCGGCTCTGGTCGATCAGGAACTGCGCGGCGTTGCGGGCGATGCGCGTCGCCTGCTCCTTATGGGCGGGAAGCAGGCGTGCGAGCAGCGCCTCCGCACGGATCGTCGCGCCGATGATCTTGCAGGGGTAGGTGTTGTGACGGTAGTTCATATCGGGCTCGGTGTGCTCGGCCCAGTACTGGATCTCCGGCATCCTGTGGATGTAGAGCAGGCCCATGAGCGCGGCCTGGCGGTAGTCGCGCACCGCCGGCGTATAGGGGCCCGTGAAGGGATAGTCGCGGAGGAACTCGCGTTCGCCGGCCTTGCCGAGCGCCTTTCCCGAAGCGTCGAGGCCCTCGACTACGAGGCGGACTCGACCGACCGGAATCTCGCCCCAGACCGGCGTAAGGGCGGCTTTCGGCGAGTCGGCGGTGAAACTCCACGACGCTTGAGTCTCTTCGCCGAGCGGGACGACGGTGAACCGGTAGTTCGCGGCGCCGGCCACCTCGTCGAAATCGAACGCCGGGGCGTAGATGAACTTTTTGGCGAATCCGTTCCAGAAGGGGTTGCGTCCCTCGTATCCGGGGCGGATCGGGTGGAGGTACTGTTCGGCTGCCTGCGCGTTGATGGCCGCGTAGTCGAGCGAAGCGTCGGCGGTTCCGCAGTCGGAGCCGCAGCACCCGCAAAGGAGGGTGCAGGTCGTGAGAAGGGTGATGGTAAGTAGTTTCATAAATCGGCGTCTTTTGACCGGAGAGCCCGCCGGGGTTAAAAGGTTATTGAATGAGGTAGGTATGGAAATACCTACAAATATAATGTTTTTTCGTTTCGTGCGGATGCGCGGCGACCGGAATATCGTGTTTTTTGATGCCGTGCGGTGCGTGCGATTCGAAAATAAATCGTATCTTCGAGACTGCAAAATGTAAAAACAGTAAAAGCCATGGCAACTAAAACTGCATATCCTTTTCGGGTGGAACCGCAGGAGGTTGATTTCTCGCTGCGCATCACCCTCGTGGCGCTGGGCGGAAACATCCTCAACATCGCGGGTATCGACGCCCATACCAAGGGGTTCGGGGTGGACGCCCTGAACAAGGACAACTTCTCGTGGGTGCTTTCGCGCATCGCCTTCGAGTTCGATTACCGTCCCGAGGAGTACGTGAAGTACGAGATTGCGACGTGGATCAGCGACTACGGCCGGATGCTCTCGACGCGTAATTTCGAACTGACCGACCAGACGGGCGTGTGTTTCGGCCGCGTGGTGTCGCAATGGTGTATGCTCGACTTGTCGAAGCGGACGGCCGTCGACCTGCGGGCGGTGGCCGAGAGTCATAACGACGCGATCGTGGAGTGCCCGTCGCCGGCCGAAAAGCCGCGCAAGGTGCCCGCACCCGATGCGGAACCGGTATTGACCCACAAGGTCGCCTATTCGGACATCGATTTCAACCGCCATGTCAATACGATGCGCTACATCGAGATGATGCTCGACGTGCTGCCGATCGAACGCTTCGCAGAGGAGCGCCCGCTGCGGCTGGACATCAATTTCCTCAAAGAGGCGCGTTACGGCCAGACGCTCTCGGTGGCGCTCGAAGAGCGCGGTTCGCAGACGCTCGTCGAGATTCGCAGCGATGCCGGCGCGGCCCTCTGCCGCGGGGCGTTCGAATGGCGGTAGCCCCGTTGCATAATCATGTCGGGGCCGTATCCTGCGGGATGCGGCTCCGTCTCTTTTGTGCGGAGCCGGCGGTTCCGGCTCCGAATTTCGGTGTGCGATCTTGGAGTGTGGTACATCGTTTGCGGAGGAGGGGTGTGCATAAATCCTTTAATTCATTTCCATTATGGCTACCGAAAACAAGTATCAGAAGAGTATCGACCGCCTGAATCAGGCCATCGGCAAGGAGATCGCCACCACGTTGCAGTATCTCTATTTCCACGTCCATTTCGAGGACGACGGCTACGAGTATTTCTCGAAAATGATGAAGCAGACCTCGATCACGGAGATGTTCCACACCGACAAGATCGCCGACCGCATCCTCTTCCTGCAAGGCGAGGTCGAGATGATGCCTTCGTTCGAGCCGCGCAAGATCCGCGACGTCAAGGAGGCGTTGGAGTTCTCGATGACGCTCGAACAGCGCACGGTCGATTCCTACAACGAGTGGGCGCGTCTGTGTACTGCCGAGGACGACCAGATCACGCACAAGCTTTTCCAGGATCTCGCCAAAGAGGAGGAGGAACATCTCGACATGTTCCGTACCGAGATGGAGAACATGCTCAACTACGGCGAGCAATACCTCGCCCTGCAATCGATCGCCCACAGCAAGGAAATTACTAAAAAATAACCGGCTCCGGCGAGGCGTTGTTAAAAAAATGGGGAGGATGTTCGTTTTTCAGCAGTTTCGGGGGACAACGGATCGAAAAAAATGTTATCTTTGATTCAGTGTCAACAAAAAACAACTGAAAAATGAACATTCCTTCGATTTTCTGGCTCGTGCCCGCGGCGTCGGTCGTCGCGCTCGGTTTCGCCTATGCGTTTTATCGGAAGATGAAACGTCAGAGCGAAGGCACGGAGCGAATGCGCGAGATCGCCGGCCATGTCCGTGCGGGCGCAATGGCCTATCTGCGCCAGCAGTACAAGGTCGTCACGGTCGTCTTCGTCGTGCTGGCGCTTTTTTTCGCCTATCTGGCCTACGTCGCCGGCGTGCAGAACCCGTGGGTTCCCTTCGCTTTCCTCACGGGCGGGTTCTTTTCGGGACTGGCGGGTTTCTTCGGCATGAAGACCGCCACCTATGCCTCGGCGCGGACGGCACATGCGGCGCAACAGTCGCTCGACCGCGGGCTTCGTGTGGCGTTCCGCAGCGGAGCCGTGATGGGGCTGGTCGTCGTGGGGCTGGGGCTGCTCGATATTTCGCTCTGGTATATCGTCCTGAACTGCTTCGTCGACGCCTCCGGCGCGCAGAAACTGGTCATCATCACCACCACGATGCTGACCTTCGGCATGGGTGCCTCGACGCAGGCGCTCTTCGCCCGCGTGGGCGGCGGTATCTACACCAAGGCGGCCGATGTGGGGGCCGATCTGGTCGGTAAGGTCGAAGCGGGCATTCCGGAGGACGACCCGCGCAATCCCGCCACCATTGCCGACAACGTGGGCGACAACGTGGGCGACGTGGCCGGCATGGGCGCCGACCTCTACGAGAGCTATTGCGGCTCGGTGCTCGCCACGGCGGCGCTCGGCGCGGCTGCTTTCGCCGCTACGGGCGACGTGGAGATGCAGACGCGCGCCGTGCTGGCGCCGATGCTGATCGCCGCTGTCGGTATCCTCCTGTCGATCATCGGAATCTTCCTCGTGCGGACGAAAGAGGGCGCCACGATGCGTCAGCTGCTGCGTGCGCTGGGCGTAGGCGTCAACGTCAGTTCGGTGCTGATCGCTGCCGCGACCTTCATCATCCTCTATCTGCTCGATATCCAGAACTGGCTGGGGCTGTCGTTCTCGGTCATCACGGGGCTCGCGGCCGGTATCATCATCGGCCAGGCGACCGAATACTACACGTCGCACTCCTACCGACCGACGCAGAAGATCGCCCGCAGCGGCCAGACCGGCCCTGCGACGGTCATCATTTCGGGCATCGGCGTGGGGATGATCTCGACGGCCGTGCCGGTCATCACGATCGGCGTGGCGATCATCCTGGCCTATCTGTGCGCTACGGGGTTCGACATGGCGCACCTGATGTCGGCGCACAACCTGTCGCTGGGGCTTTACGGTATCGGCATCGCCGCGGTGGGGATGCTTTCGACGCTGGGCATTACGCTGGCTACCGACGCCTACGGTCCGATCGCGGACAATGCGGGCGGCAACGCCGAGATGAGCAAACTCGGTCCCGAAGTACGTCGCCGCACCGATGCGCTCGATGCGCTGGGCAATACGACGGCCGCCACGGGCAAGGGCTTCGCGATCGGTTCGGCCGCGCTGACGGCGCTTGCGCTGCTGGCCTCCTACATCGAGGAGATCAAGATCGGGCTGCTGCACATCGGCCAGACGGCCATCATGCTTCCCGACGGTGCGGAGCGGTTGGTGCAGGAGGCTTCGATCGTCGATTTCATGGAATTCTATCAGATCAACCTGATGAATCCGCTGGTGCTCGTCGGCGTTTTCATCGGCGCGATGATGTCGTTCCTCTTCTGCGGTCTGACGATGAATGCCGTAGGGCGTGCCGCCGAGAGCATGGTCGAGGAGGTGCGGCGCCAGTTCCGCGAAATCAAAGGCATCCTCACGGGCGAGGCGACGCCCGACTATGCGCGCTGCGTCGCGATCTCGACGCGCGGCGCGCAGCGCGAAATGTTGCTGCCCAGTCTGCTGGCGATCGTCGTGCCGGTGGCGGTGGGGCTTCTTTTCGGCGTGGCGGGTGTCATGGGCCTGCTCGTCGGCGGGCTGAGTTCCGGCTTCGTGCTGGCGGTCTTCATGGCCAATTCGGGCGGCGCGTGGGACAACGCCAAGAAGTTGATCGAGGAGGGCAACTTCGGCGGTAAGGGTTCCGAGTGCCACAAAGCGACGGTCGTGGGCGATACCGTGGGCGACCCCTTCAAGGACACGTCGGGTCCGTCGCTCAATATCCTCATCAAGCTGATGTCGATGGTTTCGATCGTCATGGCCGGCCTGACGGTAGCCTGGCACCTCTTCTGATTACGGGGGATTCGGAATGATCGGGAGCGGCAGGGTATTTGGCCTCTCCCGATTATTTTTATACTTTTATGCCGCAAATAGAATATAAGGAAATATGAAATTACGGATAAAACGATTCGCGGCGACCGCAGCCGCTCTTTTGCTGGCGCTCTGCGTGCTGGCGCAGCCGACCGCGACCGTACAGTGGAGCGACTCGACGGCAGCTGTCGGCGACAGCGTGTATGAAATCACCTTCACGGGGCGTATTCTCGACGGGTGGCACACCTACGACCTCCATTCGGGCTTCTCGTCGACGGTGATCGCGTTCGAACCCTCCGAAGGGGTCGAACTCATGGGCGATCCCTTCGAGAAGGTGGCAGCCGAACGCCGTTTCGATGAAATCTTCGGCGAGGAGATCGGTGAGTACGAGGGCGAGATCGTCCTCGGCCAGCGTGTACGCCTGACGGCGGCCGAAGGGGTGCTCAGGGGGAATATCAACTGGCGTTCGTGCCAGGGCGACAACTGCAACATGCCCGAAGACTGGCCCTTCGAAATCCTGCTCCCCGCCGGATCGGTCGGGCAGGACACGGCGGGCGACGCCCTTCACCAGTCGCCGCTCGGCGACGCGGCCGATCCGGCGGGGGAGGGGCTGTTGGGACTGATTCTGGTGGCGATCGGCTGGGGACTGCTGGCGTTGCTGACCCCCTGCGTCTTCCCGATGATCCCGATGACCGTGTCGTTCTTCCTCAAAGGGAGCGAGTCGGCTTCGGCCGGACGGTTCAAGGCGTCGATGTACGGTCTGTTCATCGTGCTCCTCTATACGGTTCCCATTGCGGCGATCATTCTGCTGACGCGGCTGTTGGGCGGCGATGCCGTAACGGCCGACATCTTCAACTGGCTGGCGACGCATTGGCTGCCCAACCTGATCTTCTTCATCGTCTTCATGGTCTTCGCCGCGTCGTTCTTCGGCGCGTTCGAGATCACGTTGCCCGGCTGGATGGTCAACAAAAGCGACCGCAACGCCGACCGGGGCGGTCTGCTGGGCGTCTTCTTCATGGCCCTGACGCTGGTGCTGGTGTCGTTTTCGTGCACGGGCCCGATCGTCGGCTCGGCGATCATCGGCGCGACGGCGGGCGACTTCTGGGCTCCGATCCTCACGATGCTGGTCTTCTCGATCACCTTCGCACTGCCATTCACGCTCTTTGCGATGTTTCCCTCGCTGTTGAAGAACCTGCCCAAAAGCGGCGGCTGGCTCAACTCGGTGAAGGTGGTGCTGGGCTTCATCGAGGTGGCGCTGGGCTTCAAGTTCCTCAGCGTGGCCGACCAGACCTACCATTGGGGGCTGCTCGACCGCGAGGTCTATCTGGCGATCTGGATCGTCACGTTCGCACTGTTGGGTTTCTATCTGCTGGGCAAGCTGCGCTTCGCCCATGACAGCGAGGTGAAGACCCTCTCGGTCGGCCGGCTCGCGCTGGCGATCGTCGATTTCGCCTTCGTGGTCTATATGATTCCGGGTATGTGGGGCGCGCCGCTCAAAGCGCTGTCGGGGTACCTGCCGCCGTTGCAGACACAGGATTTCATCCTCGGACAGAGTCCTCTACCCGTGATCGGGGGCGCCGACGGGCCGACTTCGATCCGTGTCGGCGCCGCGCAGGTCAAGTACGGCGATTTCCTCTCGATGCCGCACGGCATCACGGGTTATTTCGAATGGAACGAGGCGCTGGCGGCCGCTCGTGCCGCGGGTAAGCCGCTCTTCGTCGACGTGACGGGGCACGGCTGCGTCAACTGCCGCGAAATGGAGCAGAAGGTACTCTCCGACGAGCGTGTGCAGCAAATTCTGCGCGACGACTACATCGTCGTGGCGCTGTATACCGACGACAAGGCACGTGCAGCCGGAGAGGATTGGGTGACCACCGAAGGCGGTACGACGCTCAAAGAGATCGGCCGCATCAACTCCTACATCGCCCGCACGCGTTTCAACGTCAACGCCCAGCCCAACTATATCGTGGCCGACGCCGCAGGTGCGGCCCTGCTGCCGCCGCGCGGCTACGACCTGAGCGTCGAGGGATTCGTCGATTTTCTGGAACGGGGCGTCGCCGCCTATAAAGCCCGCACGCAGCCATGAAGATCTGCATCGTAGGCCCTGCGCATCCCTACCGGGGAGGGTTGGCTTCGATCATGGAGATCATGGCCCGCACGTTCGCTTCGCGAGGCCATGACGTCGGGATCAAGACCTTCACGGTGCAGTATCCTTCGTTCCTTTTTCCGGGCAAGAGCCAGACGGTCTCCGCGCTGCCGCCCGCCGATCTGCACATCAAGCGCTGCGTCAATACGGTCGATCCCTTCAACTGGTGGCGCGTGGGGCGCGCCATTCGCCGCGAACGGCCCGATTTCGTGCTGATGAAATACTGGACGCCCTTCATGGCGCCCTGCTTCGGAACGATCGCCCGTCTGGCGCGCGGCAACGGCCACACGCGCACGATCTGCCAGATCGACAACGTCGAGCCGCACGAACACCACCTCGTCGACCGTCCGTTTAACCGCTATTTCCTCTCGTCGATCGACGGGTTCATCTACATGTCGGAACAGGTGCACGAGGAGTTGAAGGCCTATACCTCCGCTCCGGCGCTCTTTTCGCCGCATCCGTTGTTCGAGAATTTCGGTGCGGCCGTTGCGCGCGACGAGGCGTGCCGCCGTCTGGGGCTCGATCCTGCGCAGCGCTATGCGCTCTTCTTCGGGTTGATCCGCGACTACAAGGGGCTGGATATCCTGTTGGACGCATGGGCGCGGTTTCGCCGTCCGGGGCATCGGCTGATCGTGGCGGGGGAGTTCTATGCCTCGCGGGAGCGATACGTACGGCAGATCGAGGAGTTGCACCTCGGCGAGGAGGTGATTCTGCACGATTTCTTCGTGCCCGACGCCGACGTGAAGTATTATTTCTCGGCGGCCGACGTGCTGGTGCAGCCCTACAAGACCGCCACGCAGAGCGGCGTGACGCAGATCGCCTACAATTTCGAACTGCCGATGATCGTCACCGGCGTGGGCGGTCTGCCAGAGATCGTACCCGACGGCCGTGTGGGGTATGTCTGCCGCCCCGATGCCGCGGGCGTCGCCGATGCCCTCGTCCGGATCTGCGAAGGCGATACGCTCGCGCGGTTCCGCTCGGCCATGCGCGAGGAGAAACGGCGTTTTTCGTGGGAGGAGATGTGCGACCGGATCACCGAGTTGTACGAGTCGATCCGCTGACGCCTTTTCGCCGGAAAGCGAAGGCCGCATCCTGTACAGGATGCGGCCTTCGCTTCGGAAGAGGAGACTATTTCCGGATATTGGCCTCTTCGAGTCCGTAGCCTTTGCGGCGGTCTTCGGCTTTGAGCATGAAAGCCAGTGCTACGGCGACGATGCCGAACAGGGCGAAAATCCACATCGGGGCGGTGAAATCGTAGGAGACGTTGCCGTCGGGCAGCGTGAATTTCGCGTAGCGGTCGATCACCCAGCCGATGAGCATCGGCACGCACATCAGGCCGATGTTCTGCACGTAAAAGATCAGCGCATAGGCCGTGCCCAGTTGTTTCTGCGGGATGATCTTCGGCACCGAAGGCCACATGGCCGACGGAACGAGCGAGAAGGCGATGCCCAGCAGCACCATGACGATCAGCGCGAACCACCACTCGTTGAGAATCGGCAGCGCGAAGAGCACGTGCACGGCTACGAGCATCATGGCGCCGACGACCATGAGCGTGGCGCCTTTGCCGATACGGTCGTAGAGCGAACCGAACAGCGGCGTGAGCAGGATCGTGCCGAAGGGCAGGATCGCCGGTATGTCGCCGGCCATGACGGGATCGACGCCGTATTTGTAGATCATCAGCTGCGCGGCGAATTTCAGGAAGGGGAAGACGCCTGCATAGAACATCAGACAGAGCAGTGCGATGAGCCAGAACCCCTTGTTGGTGACTACGAATTTGATGTCGCTGAGTTTGAATCCCTCCTCCTCTTCGCCCTGTGCGGCGGCGATCGACTGGTCGAGCCGTCGGTCCATTACGCAGTAGACCAGATAGGCCAGCAGTCCGATGCAGAGCGCCAGCGCGCCGAAAAATACGGGATAGGAGATTCCACCCCATGCCGCGGCGATGCGGGGGCTGAAAAAGAGTGCGGCGGCCGTTCCCAGACGCGCCATGGCCACCTGCAAGCCGAGCGCCAGCGCCAGTTCGTGGCCGGTGAACCATTTGACGATCACTTTCGATACGGTGATTCCGCAGATTTCGGCTCCCATGCCGAAGATGGCGAAACCCAGTCCGGCCATCCACATCTGCGTCTTGAATCCGAAGAGCATCCCTCCTTCGGGAAAGAGCGGCGAAACGGCGTAGGCTTTCAGAAGCGCACCTCCGACCATCAGTCCGCAGGCCATGACGCCCGTGAAGCGGACGCCCATCTTGTCGAGGATGATGCCGCCGAAGAGCAGCATCAGCAGGAAGATGTTGAGCCAGCTGTATGCTCCGGAGAACCAGCCGTATTCGGTCGGTGTCCAGCCCATGCCGCCGTCGACGACGCTGCGGGTGAGCATGTCGCCCAGCGGCGACATCACGTCGGTGATGAAATACCCGCACATCATCGTGAACGAGACGATCAGCATCGCCGTCCAGCGGGCGGCCGACGAATCGCTCAGTTTGCGTTTGATTGTTTCTGTCATTGATTATTGAATTTGGGTGATAGTTTGCGTAGAACGGTTTCCGCCGCGTCGCCGTTGTGCAGGGTATGAACGCGGCCGACGGCCGTTGCGGGGGCCGTCGGAGCGGTAATGGAATGCGTCGAGCGGATCATCGGTCGAGTGCGGTGTATTGTTTCAGAATTTCGTAGGCCTCCGGAATACCCAGTTCGCCGGCTTTCGACATGTCGAGACAGCCCTTGCGCGTGTCCTTCATGAAGATCTGCACCAGCCCGCGGTTGTAGTACGCTTCGGCGAAGGCGGGGTTCAGCTCGATCGCTTTCGTGTAGTCGTTGTAGGCTTCGGGCAGTTTTCCCGACAGCGCCATGAGGTTCGCGCGATTGTAATAGGTGTAGGGGAAGTCTGGGTAGAGCTTCGCGGCCTTGTTCAGGTCGGCGATCGCCTCGTCGTAGTTGTAGGTGCGCGACTGCGAGTTCTGCAACCGCTTGGCCGGATCGGACTCGATGGTGATGCGCTGGTAGGAGTTGTCGATCGACGAGATGAAGTCGATCATCTCCGCCCGCGTGGTCGACCGGTTCAGATAGAGGAACGGGTTGGCCGGATACTGGTCGATGGCCGACGTGAACGTCCCGACGGCATTGGTGTACTGCTTGATGAGCGTCTGGGTGATGCCTCGCTGGAACAGCAACTCCCACGATGCGGGTTCGGCCATCAGCTCGCGGGCGTAACGCTTGTCCAGCATGACGAGCGAGTCGGCGGGCACGTTGCTCTCGCGGGCGGTGAGCGTCAGGTACCGGTTGTCGATGCGGCGGCGGAAATCGGCCTCGCGCTGCGAGTGGTAGCGTCCCGCCGTGACGGTGGAGAGGCTGTCGGGCGTGCGGAGCGTGAAGCGGAAGAGCGGCAGCAGCGCAAGGCGGTTGTCGGCGCTCTTGGAGGCGATGCGTCCGAAGGTGCTGCCGGCGACGTTGGCATCGAACGACAGCAGGCGGTCGAAGCGGTGCGTCGTGTCGGCGTAGATCGAGTAGGTGCTGTCACTCAGGCGGGTCTTGTATTCGGCGATCTTGCGCTGTGCGATGTCGCGGTCGCGGCGCGAACCGCTCTCGTCTTTGAGCAGATAGCGCAGACGGCTGCGGTTGAGGTAGGCGTTGGCGAAATCGGGGTAGAGCTCGATGGCTTTCGAGTAGTCCTCGACGGCGCTTTCGATATTCCCCAGCTGGGCCTGTATGCCCGCGCGGTTGTAGTAGACGAGCACGTTTTCCGGCGAGTAGAAGGCCACTTTGTCGTAGTCTTCCAGCGCACGGTTGTAGTCGCCGATCTGCGAGCGGACGATGGCGCGGTTGAAGTAGGTGAGCGAATTGGTCGAGTCGAGTTGCAGCACGCGGTCGAAGTCGGCGAGCGACTGCATCGGCCGGTTGGTGTTCGAATAGACGATGGCGCGGTTGAAGTAGGAGAGCAGGTAGTTCGAATCGCAGCGGATCGCCATGTCGAAATCGGCTTCGGCCTCCTTGTAGCGCTGTTGTTTCATCTCCAACTCGCCGCGGCGGTTGTAGCTCATCGGATTCTCGCGGTTGGTGCGGATCGCCGTTTCGAAATCGGCGTAGGCCTGAGTCGTATCTTTGAGGTAGAGGTAGCAGACGCCGCGGTTGAGATAGGCGTCCGAAACCTTGTTCTCCTGCCGGATGAATTTGTCGAAGTCGTCGATCGCTTCGCGGAACTGCTGGTTCAGCAGCCGCGTGACGCCCCGGCTGTAATAGGCGTTGGGCAGGTCGGGGCGCAGCTCGATCGCTTCGGCGAAGTCGGAGAGCGCGTCGTCGTAGTTGCCCAGCCGCGAGCGGGTGATGGCGCGGTAGGTGAAGGCCGTGGTGAAGACCGGATTCTTCTCGATGGCGGTGGTGAAATCGGCCTCGGCGCCCAGCAGGTCGTCGAGGTTGTATTTGGCGATGCCGCGCAGGAAATAGCCTTCGTAGGCGTCGTCGTCGAAACGCAGCAGGATGTTGAGCGTGCGGATCGCGTCCTCGAAGTTGTTGTCTATCATGAACGAGCGGCCGACGTAGTAGAAATAGTCCCTGTCGTACTGCGCACGGCTGCCGGCGCCGATCGTCAGTGCGAGGGCCAGCAATACGCCCGTAATTCCTTTTCGCATCGTAAATCTCTTCATTGTTTGCGTAACGCTCTTTGCCGCCGGTTTATTGCCGTTATTGGGGATCGTAGCCGAACCGCCGCAATTGCCGCTGGTCGTTGCGCCAGTCTTCGCTGACTTTGACGAAGAGTTGCAGGAAGACCTTCTTCCGGAGGAACTCCTCCAACTCCTCGCGGGCCTGCCGTCCGACCTTTTTGAGTTTCTCGCCCTTGTGCCCGATGAGGATTCCCTTCTGCGAGTTGCGCGCCACGTAGATCACGGCCGAAATGCGGTCGATGCCGGGTTCCTCGCGGTACTCCTCGATCTCGATTTCGCAGCTGTAAGGGATCTCCTTGTCGTAGTTGCGCAGGATCTTTTCGCGGATGATCTCCGAGGCGAAGAAACGCAGCGTCTTGTCCGTGAGCGTATCCTTCGGGTAGAAGGGTTCGCCTTCGGGCAGCAGCGCCAGAATCCGGTCGAACAGGCCGGCGATGTTGAATCCTTCCCTGGCCGAGATCGGTATGATTTCGGCGTCGGGCAGCGTCGCGCGCCACTTCTCGACGAGCGCTTCGAGCGCCTCCTGCGTCGTCAGGTCGATCTTGTTGACCACCACCAGCGTCGGCACTCCGCTCTGGCGGATGCGGTCGATGATCTCGGCCGCACGTTCGTCGTCCCGCTCGACGGTGTCGGTCACGTAGAGCAGCACGTCGGCGTCCGACAGGGCGCCGCGCACGAAATTCATCATCGACTCCTGCAACTTGTAACAGGGTTTCAGGATGCCCGGCGTATCGGAGAAGACGATCTGGAAATCGTCGCCGTTGACGATGCCCAGAATGCGGTGGCGCGTGGTCTGCGCCTTGGAGGTGATGATGGAGAGTTTCTCGCCCACCAATGCGTTCATCAGCGTCGACTTCCCGACGTTGGGATTTCCGATGATATTGACAAAGCCCGATTTGTGCATGAAATGCGGTTTATTAGGGTTCAAAGTTACGATAAATTCGAGAAAATTCCTTATGTTTGCAAAAGTTACTCGCTTAAATCGTATTGCCTATGGAGAAATAACGGGGGATATATCCGGCTGCCGGCGTTCTTTTTTGCGGAAGTCGCGGGCGGACGGTCGAATCGAATCGATTTTCATGTGCCGTCACCGCACGAAAAGCGCCGGCACAAAACATATAAAAGCGCATCGGCTTTTCTTCTTACATTCAGAACTTGGACACTTTTGAATCACAAAGAGGAATTAAAGTTGATGCTCGTGCTGTTTTTCGGCGCGGGCATTTCTTTCATCTTTCTTTGTGGGCAGTCCAAGGCCTTGAATGTGGGTGAACGGAGTTTGCCCGCGTTTTTGTGTTATCTTGAATACATGTTAAAAAAGAAAAATAAGTCATGAAATTTTTTTTGCCCTTTGCGCATATATGGTGCTATGTGCCATTGGGATGCATTCATTTGCTCAAAATGTAATTAATCAAACGGTTATCGTGTCGGGAGATTCGAATAACGCATCGTCTTCGAACGACGATATCGGAGGCGTAGAGTTCCGCCGTATACCTTCCGATCGAAAAAAATGGTACTATTTCGAGTTTGAGAATTACCACTCTTTCCCTGTTACCGTGAATTGGCAGGCAAGCATATCGAGCGATAAATTCAGCCATTGGTATTCGTATGGCGATGTGAAGAGTGGGACTATTGTAATACCGGCCAATAGCAAGAAGAGAACGGCCGAAACATATAGTTATGGGTATGATTTGGATTTTATCAGAGTGCGCCGACTGTAACGGTGGAGCGGCATGTCGATTGCGTTCGCTCGTATCGCGATGGGATGAGCAGATGGGATGCCGGTGAAAGAATCCGTAACGGAAGAATCCGGCTTCCGCATGAAGCCGGATTCTTTAATTCGATCCGAAAGACGTGGGTTACCGACGGAAACCGCGCGGCATCTGGGGCAGCTTCATCTTACCGCCGCCGGCGACCATCTTCATCATTTTGCGCGTGTCGTCGAACTGTTTCAGCAGGCGGTTTACGTCGGCCATCGTCGTGCCGCTGCCTTTGGCGATGCGTTCGCGGCGGCGCGCGTTGAGGATTTCGGGGCGCTCGCGCTCGGCGGGGGTCATCGAGCCGATGATCGCCTCGGTCTGCTTGAAGACGTCGTCCGAAATCTCGACGCCTTTGAGCGCCTTGCCCATGCCGGGGATCATCGAAGCGAGGTCTTTGAGGTTGCCCATCTTCTTGATCTGGTTGATCTGCGCCAGGAAATCGTTGAAGTTGAACTGATCCTTGACGAGCTTCTTTTTCAGTTTGCGCGCCTCGGCCTCGTCGAACTGCTCCTGTGCGCGCTCCACGAGCGACACCACGTCGCCCATGCCGAGAATGCGGTCGGCCATACGCTCGGGGTGGAAGACTTGCAGGGCGTCCATCTTTTCGCCGCTCGAAATGAATTTCAGCGGTTTGTCGACCACCGAACGGATCGAGATGGCGGCGCCGCCGCGCGTGTCGCCGTCGAGCTTGGTGAGCACCACGCCGTCGAAATCGAGCCGGTCGTTGAACTCCTTGGCCGTGTTCACGGCATCCTGGCCCGTCATGGCGTCGACCACGAAGAGCGTCTCGCCGGGATCGACGGCGGCCTTGATCGCCGTGATCTCCTGCATCATCGCCTCGTCGACGGCCAGACGGCCCGCCGTATCGACGATTACGACATTGCAGCCCTTCTGGCGGGCGTATTTGATCGCGTTCTGCGCGATCTCCACGGGGTGCGTGTTTCCCTCTTCGGTGTAGACCTCCACGCCGATCTGACCGCCCAGCACCTTCAATTGGTCGATGGCGGCCGGACGGTAGACGTCGCCGGCGACGAGCAGCACATGGCGCCCCTTCTTCTCTTTGAGGAAGGCGGCCAGCTTGCCCGAGAAGGTCGTCTTGCCCGAACCTTGCAGACCGGCGATCAGGATGACGGCCGGAGTGCCTTCCAAGCGGATGTCGGTGGCCGTGCCGCCCATGAGCTGCGCCAACTCGTCGCGCACGATCTTGGTCATCATCTGCCCCGGCTTGACAGCCGTCAGCACGTTCTGCCCCAGCGCTTTCTGCTTCACCTCGTCGGTGAACGACTTGGCGACCTTGTAGTTGACGTCGGCGTCGATCAGCGCGCGGCGGATCTCTTTGAGCGTCTCGGCGATGTTGATCTCTGTGATGCGGCCTTCGCCTTTGAGGATCTTGAACGACCGTTCGAGTTTATCTGTCAGGTTTTCAAACATGGTGTATGGCTTTTTACGGACCGGGAACGTCGGCGGGCCGGTATGGATCGCTCCGGCGGGACGGTACGGCGTTCGCGGCGGTTTTATCCCCGCAAAGATAGTACAAGCGGGGCATAGAAACAAATTTAGGCAGCTATATACGACTTTACACCTCATCGGTTTTCGAGCCGCCGCATCCGGTCTACCGCCGGAGTGTTCGCGGCGGAGGCCGTTTCGTTCGGAGAAGCCCCTCCTCCGAGTGGGCGAAGAAAAAACGGACGGCGCCGAAAACCGGTGCCGTCCGCAGGAGCGGAGAAAAATTCACTTTCGTGTTCCTTTTCTCGCCTCGGCAATTCGAGTGAACTCGATTGCGCTCGGCCTAACGAAAAGATTGAATTTCTTTCGTCCATTTCTCGCCTCGGCATAGCTCGAACTGCGTTCGGCTTTGCGCTCGGCTTAACGAAATGGTTCATTTCTGCCCGTAGTAGGCGTCGGGGCCGTGTTTGCGCCGGAAATGTTTCTCGACGAGCAGGGGGGCGATGCCGGCCGTCGGGTTGAGCAGTTTGGTGACGAAGGCCATTTTGGCGACCTGTTCCAGTACCGTCGCGTTGTAGACCGCTTCGTGTGCGTCGCGGCCCCATGCGAAGGGGCCGTGGTTCTTGACCAGTACGCCCGGCGTGTGGAGCGGGTCGAGGCCACGGAACCGCTCGACGATCACGGCGCCCGTTTCGGCTTCGTAGTCGCCGTCGATCTGCGCGTGCGTCATATCGCCCGTACAGGGGACGGCGCGGTGGAAATAATCGGCATGGGTCGTTCCCAGCGAGGGGATGTCGAGTCCCGCCTGCGCCCATGCCGTAGCGTAGGTCGAGTGGGTGTGTACCACGCCGCCGATCCCCTCGAAGGCGCGGTAGAGCGCCAAGTGGGTCGGGGTGTCGGATGAAGGGCGGAGCGATCCTTCGACGACGTTGCCGTCGAGATCGACCACCACCATGTCTTCCGCTTTCAGGGCTTCGTACTCCACGCCGCTCGGCTTGATGACGATCCGTCCGCTCGCGCGGTCGATGGCCGAGACATTGCCCCACGTGAAGATAACCAGACCGTGACGTACCAAATCGAGGTTCGCTTCGAGAACCTCTTCTTTCAGATTTTCCAGCATCGTTTGCGTTTTATTCGGTCGTTTTCCCGCCTCGGCTTAGTCCGACGGGTCGGATTCGGCTATCGGCGTAACGAAAACGTTTGTTTTTGTTTTCAGGATTATTCGTTTACTGTCCTTCCGGCACTGTGTTTTATGGCTCGTCTGCGATTTTACCCCGCAATCCGATTCCCGGTCGATCGACGATGCCGGCGGGGAAATCTTCTGTTCCGTGCGGAGGTCGCAGCTCGTACCGTTTCTGCCGCCGAAGGCGAACTGCCGGTGCGTTGCGCGGAAGTGCGGCAGACGTATTATTTCTTGTTCTTGTTCTTGTAGGCTGCGACGGCTTCCAGATAGGCTTCGGCCTTGTCGGGACAGTCGGTCGAAACGTAGGTGATGCCGTGGCGCGCCGCCCAGTCGATCAGTTCGCAGTCGTTGACCATCCAGAGCGTGGTAGCGATGCCGAGACGGTTGGCTTCGTCGACCAGTTCGGGACGGTTCATCAGGACGTTGAGCTGGTAGGAGAGACCTCCGTATCCCCGCTTTTTCGCTTCGGCGGGACTCATGGCCGCCATGTCGCTGCTGACGTAGACGACGACGGCGTCGGGTTGCAGGCGGAGCACTTCGTCGCAGGCGTGCCGGCTGAACGAGATGAATTCGATCTGCGGCACGAGCCGCATTTCGCGCGCCAGACGGAGGATCGCCTCCACGACCTGCGTCTCGCGTTGCGGCGTCGCGTGTTTCTTGATTTCGAGGATCAGTTTGGTCGACGGGTCTTTCTGTCCCTGTGCGAAGAACTCCCGGAGGGTGGGGATTTCGAGGCCGCCCGGCAGCTTCACGGCGCGGATTTCGGCGAAGCGGTTCTTCTGCGCATGGAGTTTCGTGTCGAGAATCTTCGGCCCGTGATAGACGATCAGCGAGTCGTCGGCCGTCATGTTGACGTCGAACTCCACGCCGTAGACTCCCAGCTTCTGGGCGTTGCGCAGGCTCGATACGGTATTTTCCCACGATCCTTCTGCGGCGTGGAATCCGCGGTGTGCGACCACTTGGGGCTGGGCGGCGAGCATCAGCGTGCCCGCGGCGAATCCGATTGTCAAAAATAATTTTTTCATACGGTTGCGTTTATTCGGTCTTTTACGTTCGGTCGAAAACGGACCTTGTCCGGTCGGAATCCGTGTCCGTTTTCCGGCGGATGTCCGGATTCGGTACGAATCGTGTCACAAATATATACATATTTTCGTTTCGTTAAATAGGTATTTTCTTTTCGGATGATAAATTTTGTTTATAGTGATGATTTTCTTCGGTTTTGGATGCGGATGTCGTCTAAACGAAAGAGATCGCAGACTGTTGCAAGGAAGTCCGCTGCGGTTGTCCGGATTATCCGGATCGTCGGTCGGGGAGGAACTGCGTTTCGGACTGAGGCTGTCGGGGGGGCTTCGCGTGAATTGGATTCCGCGTCCGGCACGTTTTGCGAAAGGCAAGTTTTCGTTCGGACGTGCTGCGCCTCGGCGGAGTTCGAATAAATTTGGTTCTGCCCTCGGCTTGCACTATCTTTGTCGGGGAATTGAAAAGATGAGATCATGCTGAGTATTGCCGAACGCCGTAAGTATATTCTCGATTCGCTGAATCGTCACGGATTCGTTCGTGTGGCCGATATGGCCGCCGAGATGAACGTGACCAAGGCGACCGTCCGCAAGGATATGGAGTTTTTGGAGAGCAGGAACCTGCTCTACCGCACGCACGGCAGCGCCAGTCCGGTCAATCCGTTGGTGCAGGATGTCAGCGTGCATGTCAAGAGCGCCGTCAACAGCGAAATCAAACAGAAGATCGCCGTGGAGGCGGCCGGGCTGATTTGTCCCGACGATTCGGTCTTCATCGCTTCGGGGTCGACCGTCTATGCCTTTGCCGAACGGATACGGCCGGTCGGGCATCTCAATGTAGTGACGCCGTCGCTGCGCGTGGCGATGCTGATGAACGAGTCGGAGGAGACGACGGTGACCGTGCTCGGAGGCGTGCTCTACAAGAAGTCGCTGTCGGTGCGGGGCGAATATGCGGCGCAGGGATTCGAGAATGTGATCTGTTCGAAACTCTTCTTCGGCGCGGACGGCATCGATTCCAATTTCGGCATCACCTGCGCCACGGCCGAGGAGGCCACGCTGACGCAGAAGATGATGCGGGCTTCGGCCAAGAGCGTCGTGCTGGCCGACTCGTCGAAATTCGGGCGGCGCGGTTTCGGCCGGATATGTTCGATGGAGCGGATCGACTGCATCGTTACCGACGACGGTATTTCAGAGCAGTACCGCAGGCTGATCGAGGAGGCCGGAGTCGATCTGATCGTCGTGAAACGCTGAGGGATTTGCCGGCGACCGAGCGGGCGTACGGGTGCCGTGGTAAATAAAAATGACCGGAATCCTTCAAAAGATTCCGGTCATTTTTATTTACTGGAAACGGTTACTCTTTCACACAGCGGACGGGTATTCCGCCTGCGATGAAACTCTTTCCGGAATTAGAGAACATGGTCGTATAGGTCGTAGCGGCGGCCGTAGCCTTGTAATACATGATTTGGAGAATATTGGCCTGGTTCGTCGGCGCCGTGGCGCTTGCGGCTTTGGCATAGGTTCCTACCTGTTTGAGCATGCCGCTCACATCGCGCCAGCCGGAGCAGGGATAGAACGCTTCGTTCAGCGTGACGCCGAAGGAGCCTGCGGACGACGTTACGTCGGCTTTGGCGAACCCTCCCCATGCCTCGGCGCTGTCGACGGGGACTTTATACCCTGCCGGACACGGATCGTAGACTGATTTCCGACCGGAGACGGCACCCCACAGATCGCTGAAATTGCTCAGATCGCTGTTGAACCACGTGGAAACACCACTGTTACCTACGGAAACTACATATTTGATAAAAGTCGTCGGATGCTGCACGGCGTATGCGACGCAGTCGGTAATGGTGTTGTCGTCGTTGCCGATTACGTCGAATGCGTAGGCCGTCTGGTCGATCGTATTCTTCTCGTAGGTGGCCGTTTGAGTTCCGAAGGCCGCGGTTTCGCTGGCGCCGCCTATCGGGGCGTCTTTGCCGGTGTCTTTCGCCCCGACGAACGGGTCTTTGCGTCCCCATTGGTAGTAAAGACCGTAGGAGGAGACGTCGCCCGGAGTGACGGAGGTGGCGCCGAGGTTGCGGTCGAGGATCGTGCAGCCTGCGGCGGCTTCCTTCTCGGCCGGCGCGTCGGTACGCCAGATATGCCAGCTCCATGCGACCTGCCGGTTGACGAGGGCGGCTATCACGGCGTTGCCCTTGGCGGCGCCTGCCGTGAAATAGACATAGCCGTCGACACCGTCGACAGCCGAGCCGTCACCCTTGACGGACTTGAATTTGTAGTTGCCGGGGGCGCTGACGATGAAACAGTTGGCTGCCGCTCCCAGGTCGACGGCGCCGGGCAGTTCGTCGAAGCCGACGTTCGACACCACTCCCGTTTCGTCCTGCCACAGCCAGTCGCAGGCGGCTTCGGCAGTCGATTGCGGGGTGAAGGCAAGGGTCGGGTATTCGTAAATCTTGCTGCGCAGCAGCGTTTTCGGGGTGTCTTTGCTGACGACCTGCGTCATCACGCTGCCGTCGTCGGCGACGAAATCGATCGTGTAGCCTTTGGCGTAGGTTCGGGGCGGAACGACCAGGTAGAATGTCTGGGGCGTGGCCGAGAGTCGTACGCCGCAGGTGAGCGAGACCTCTTCGACTGTCGATTCCGAAAAGTCGGCCTCCATGTAGGCATCGCCCGAGATGTCGAGCCGGAAGTCGCCTGCGACGGGTTCGCCGTCATTTCCGCGAAACCGGATCGCGGCCAGCGTCCGACTGCCCGTGAGCGAGAATTTGAGGATGGGGAAAATATTCTTGAAAGAGAGCCGTACCTGTTCGGAGCCCGAATCGGGCGTTTTGGCGATCATCATGCCCAGATCCTTGAACTGGAAGGGGTGGCTTTGCTGTTCGGGCAGCGTCATCCGGATGTGGGTGCGGCCGATCTGCCATGCGTCCGTGCTGACGCTGCGGTAGGGATAGACGGCGACGTAGGTATCCGAGGCGAGCGGCGTGACCGCGCTGGTGCCGGTGAAGGTCGCCGTGGTGTTGTCGATCGATTCTGCGCTTTTGATCACGTAGAATTCGGGCGTGACGAACTGGACGGAGGGTTGCAGACCTTGTGCGACGCTGTCGGCGAGTTCCTGTACCCTCCGGTCGAAGGCGCCGGTCATGTAGAGGGCTACGGCGTCGTAAAGATCCCATTTAACGAGGCTCGAATTCCCCCCCCCCTCCGGCTTCTTCGTCGAGGTGCGTGCGGGATTCGGGCGTCGAAGCGTCAATCGTACCCAAGAGGGTCATCGCCGATCGCGGAGCGGTCGGCGGAAGTTGTGCCGAGGGTTCGTTGTCTTTCTGACAAGAGGCGAGGATCAATCCTGCCGCTGCCAATGCGAGGTAGGTTTTTCTCATGGTTTCGTGCGGTTGCGGGTTATCCCCAGATCTCTTTTTCGATGTCGTACTCTTCATTGTCGCTCTCTCCGGCCCAGGAGCCTTCGAATCCCCGTTCCACGGCGACGTCCGTCGCCTCGATTCGCGGAAGCACATAGACGGCTTTCTCTTTTTCGTGTTTCATAGAATGTAATTTAAGGAGTGGATAATATAAAGGAGTGGTCGGGCGCAGAGTCCCGTTGTTCGGCAGGGTCGGCATGGCGGAGCGGTTGAGGGTTGTTCGTCGAACGGCAGGCGGATTCCGGCCGGTTCATTTACAAATTTACGGAAAAAATTCGAGAATATTCCGATCGGTCGCTGAAAAGTCTGTATTTTTCGGAATACGGTTCGTCCCGACGCCCGTGGAACGGAACGGACGGCAGGTCAGAGCAATCCCGCTTCGTAGTAGCGGACGATCTGTTCGAGCAGGCGGTCGTCCCCTTCGGCGTCGTACTCCGATTTGAGGTCCTGCCCGAAGACGCGCGACAAGGTCTGCCAGAATCCGGCCACGAATCCGCCGCGGAATTCCCGCAGTACTTCGTAGGCGGTGTAGTCCGTCTCACGGTCGATGAGTTTGAGCAGTACTTTGCCTTGCGTGCGGGTCATGTGTTTGACGACGGGCGTGTACTCCTCCTTGATTTGGCGATAGACGCCCCTGATGTAGGCTTTTTGCGCTTTTTTGGTCGGCAGGCGTTGCAGCTCGGCCTCCATTTCGGTCATGCGCGCCCTGGCGATCTTTGCGACGGGGTAGACTTTTTTGACGGCCGCGACCAGTTTGCGGTAGCGGCGCAGGTCGGCTCCGCGGGCGAAGACCCACACCGGGCGAATGCGGACGTGGGGAATCGTATCGCCCGCGACGACCTGCCACTCCTGACAGGCGACGCCCGGAGGCTGTTGCGCTCCGATCCGGAGTGCCGGGAGTATCGCCGCCAGCAGAAAGAGAAGGTACTTTTTCATAGGCCCCGAAAAATTTCTACCTTTGCAAATGTAACGATTTTTTGGTTTAACGAAATAACGAAACGGAATAATGGAACTGAAAAAGGGATTGTCGTCCCAGAGCTCGGTGACGGTATCGGCCGGAAATACGGCCGCTGCGATGGGTTCGGGCGATCTGGATGTTTTCGCCACGCCGGCGATGGTGGCGTTGATGGAAAATGCCGCGATGAAGGCTGTCGCCGATGCGCTGCCGGAAGGTTCGACGACCGTGGGGGCCGAGATGAACGTGACGCACATCAAGCCTTCGGGGCTCGGCGCCGAGATCGTGGCGACGGCGGTGCTGACCGGAGTGGAAGGGCGCAAGCTGACCTTCAACGTCGGTGCCCGCGACGCCGAAGGAATGATCGGCGAGGGCATCCACATTCGTTATGCGGTCGATCGGCGTCGGTTCATGGAGAAGGTAGGGAAGTAGTGCGAAGCGTACCGCTTGGCCGGATGATTTCCGGCACTTTTACTTTCAGCCGGCAGATCGGTCAGGTTCGATCGGAAATGAATAAATGCGGATAAACAAATTCTTGTTTATCCGCATTTTTGTTGAGCTATCGGGACTCGAACCCAAAATTTCAGAACCAAAATCTGACGTGTTACCATTACACCATAGCTCAATCCGTCGCTCGAAAGCTGTGCAAAGGTATAGTAAAGATTTCAATATTGCAAAATTTTTTTGTCCGACATCGCGTGTCGCTTGCGAATCGATTGCGCCGGCAGCTGCCGGCACAATCCGTTCGAGAAGCAGGGGGCGTGCGGCGGGCTGTTTGGCCTGAGGTTTCATGCAGGCGGCCGCATCCCCGAAGGGTGCGGCCGTGCGGTTTCGTATGCGCCGGTTTATTCGGACAGTTTGTCCCGAATACGCTCGGCGGTGCGGTCGACGGTCTCTTGTACGGCGTCGGTCGTCTGGCGCAGCCCCGCCTTGGCCGACCGTTTGATTCGTGCGGCCTTTTCGTTTCCGCAGCGGGTCGCCCGGTCGATTTTGTCCGACAGCAGATTCATCGTCTCTTTCGCCTCTTCGGCCATTCGGTCGATGCCGGCGTTGATCTTTTCCTTGTTCATTGCGAGGAGTGTTTTTTTGAGGAACGTGCCAGAAGCGATGCGATCCAGAGCAGGACGACGGCGCCGACGACCGATGCGATCAGGCTGCCCAGCGTCCCGACGGCGACCAGCCCCAGCAGCGACAGGATCCAGCCGCCCAGAATACCGCCGACGATGCCGACGATCAGATTGACGACGAGCCCCGAACCGTGTCCTTTGACCAGAAGATTGGCCAGCCATCCGGCGACGAGCCCGATAAGCAGATACCAGAGAAAATACATAGTACGAAAATGATTGGTTTCGTAGACCGATTGCAAAAAACGTTCCGTTTCCAACCTCCGGTTTCTCGCCTCGGCATAGTCCGGGCGAGTTCGGCTCTGCATTCGGCCTGACGAGAACATTCCGTTCTGCGGGGTATTCGCCTCATACCGACGGAGCTTTCCTTCGGCGGTGCGCAGAATGCCGGAGCGGAGATTTATCGTGCGGCGCGGCGGACGGAAGGCGGGTTTTCGGCGGCTACCGGCTGTTTTTCAACTGCGTCAGCGCCTTCGCCAACTGGTCGGGGCAGGAGGTGCCCCTGCCGCCGCAGTCGATGCCGCTCAGGCGGGCGATCGCTTCGTCCACCTCCATGCCGGCGATCAGTGCGGCGATGCCCTGCGAGTTGCCGTGGCAGCCGCCGATGAATTGCACGCGCTTGACACGATCATTTTCAACGGTGACGTCGAGCAGTTTCGAGCAGGTTCCGCATGTCGTGTAGACGAGGTTTTTCTCCATGATTCGACTCTTTGCAGGGGCTTGTCGCCCGCAAAGATAGCGCTTTTCGCTGAAAATCGTCCGTCCGTTTTGCTATCGCTTGTAATAGGAGGCGTCCAGACCGAGCGTGAAGTCGTCGCGGCGGCGGAAAGCCAACAGGGCGAGTCCTGCGGTCAGCATGCCGTTGAGCAGGAAGGGCACGCGGTCGCCGTGCAGTGCGGTGAGACGGGTGAAGGTGTCGATGAGGAAGGGACAGAGCATGATGGCCAGGTAGTTGACCGCCATGACGAACGACAGTGCCAGCGTCGCCGCGCGTGGCGGAGCGATGATGGCGGTCTTGTCGTAGATGAGCGGCTGCATCAGTCCGTAGCCGAATCCCGCCAGCGACGCTCCGACGACCAGCATCCCGCGGTCCCGGAAAATCCCGAAGCAGAACAACCCTGCGCCGATCATGGCGATAGCGGCGACGTTCGTATAGCCTTTGAAGATCCCGATGATGCGGTCGAGAATCAGTCCCGGAGCCATGATTGCGAGGAAGAAGAGCGAAATCAGCACACCCGAAAAGGTTTTGGGCAGATGATATCCGTCGACCAGAAACGCGGCATAGAAGGTGATCGTCAGTGCGGCGTAGGTGATGAAAAAGTAGAGCGCCATGAGTCGGACAAGCTTTGGGCGATCGATCGTTTTGTTGCGCATCTGGTCGCTGGCGGCCGGTTCGGGCGTCGAACGCTGCCGATGCAGGAACGGCGAGAGGACGAGCGAAACGGCCGGCAGCGTGTAGACCAGAAACGAGAGATGCCAGTCGATGTTGGCGAGATAGCCCGAAAGCGCCGTGGCGAGTACGAGCGTCAGATTGTTGATCGAGGAGCTGTATCCCAACTGCCGGACGCGGTACTCTCCGGTGAAGTAGGCGACGACGAGTCCCGTGGAAAGCGGGATGACCATACCGGCTCCGATGCCGAGGATGCAGCTGACGAGGATCAGCGCCGTGATGTTGCGGATGAACAGGCAGGCGATGCCGCTCAGCAGGAAGATCACGAGTCCGACGACCAGAATCCGCAGTTTGTCGCGGCCGACCGACAGTTTCCCCGACAGCAGCACGAACGGGATGATGAGCAGCGAAGGCAGCGAAGTGAGCATCTGGATTTCGAGGTCGCTCGCCGAAGGGAAAATCGTATTCAGGTCGCCCAGAATCGGTGAAACGGCCAATCCGGGCAACGACGTTACGGCCGATACCGACCAGATCGCCAATAGCACCGGAAGCGAGATCGTGCCTTTGCCTGTGGATATTTTCATGGTGACGGGGTTTGGTTTTCTTGGTCGGTGTCACAACCTTTATGCCAGCGTCTTCGGCTGGCGGAGGCCGCGGTGTTTGCAGGCGGCGTCGGGTGCGGAAAATGGAAGAGAATCGGTGTTTTCGGCAGACAGGGGGCCGGGAGGCCGCCTCTTTCTGTCGGATTCGGCAGCACACTCGTATCGGTCGAGGCTTCGGCATCGTTCCGATGCGCATTCCGGCAGACGAAATTGCCGACTGCCGGATGACAGCCGTCCGGTACGGATATGTAAAAAGCAGCCCTTTCGGACTGCTTCGGATAGATGTTACGACTCGGTTACGAGCGGTTCAGCGGTTAATACTCTTCCTCGTTGAAGAAGAAATCGTCCTTCGAGGGGTAATCGGGCCAGATGTCTTCGATCGATTCGTAAATATCGCCTTCGTCCTCTATTTCTTGCAGGTTTTCAAGCACTTCCAACGGCGCTCCCGAACGAACTGCGTAATCGATCAGCTCCTCTTTGGTCGCGGGCCAAGGTGCATCTTCCAATTTCGATGCGAGTTCAAGTGTCCAGTACATAACGGTATCAAGTTTTTAGTTCTGCGGCCGGAAACGTCCGAAAGACGTCCCCAGCTGTTCGAAAGTGCAAAAATATAAAAAAAATCGAACCTGCAAACAAATCCTCGAAAAATCTTCGCGCGGGTATGAAAATGTTCTGTCGGGCCCTTTTTTCGTAGGAAACGATGACGGCACGGCGGAAGTTTCGCTGCCGACCGGCCTTACATGGCGTCCGGCGGTACGTTACGGGCGCCAGAGTGTCTCTTCGACCTTGTAATACTCCGTGAGCGCGCGTCCCAGCAGGTAGAAGTAGTCCGACAGCCGGTTGAGGTAGGCCAGCGTGTTGGCACTGATCGTGGGGTGAAGTGCTGCTGCGCGCAGGCTGGCGCGTTCCGCGCGGCGGCAGACCGTGCGGCAGACGTGGCACAGCGAGACAGTTGGATGGCCGCCGGGAATCGTGAATTTGGTGATCGGCCGCACGCGGGACTGCATCGCGTCGATGCGCTCTTCCAGATACCCGATCGCCTCGGGACTTATGTCGGGCAGTTTCCCTTCGCCGCCGTGCCCTACGGCCAGCAGTGCGGCGACGCTCATCAGTTGCGATGCGACGCGGTCGAGGTCGCCGAGGTATTCGGCCAGCTCCTCGTCCGAGCGCAGATGGTCGCTCAGATAGGCCGTGAAACTGCCCAGCTCGTCCACCGTTCCGTAGGCTTCGACCCGCTCGTCGATCTTCGACACGCGCTCGCCGCCGACGAGCGACGTCGTTCCCTTGTCTCCTGTTTTCGTATATACTTTCGTCATAGTTTGAAATGTTGTTTCGGCAATGTTCCGTTGAAAAGCAGCAGATAACCCCTGTTGTCGATCGACGTCGAGGGGTGTTCCGCCGCCAGACGCCTGCAACAGTTGCGGCGTTCGACGTCGGCATACGGCTCCATGATGCAGAGCGTCGCCCCCTCTCGTCGGGCGGCCTCCGCCAGCTGCGGCAGCCGGTCGGTCGGCGTGTCGGCGGTTGCGATGCACAGATCGGCTTCGGTTGCACGGTTCATGCCGAACCGGTTGTATCCGCAATGGATAAAGAGGTTCTGCAACTGCACGGCGCGGCGTTCGTTCACGCCCCGTTCGCGCAGGGCGGCGTAGAGCGAACGGTCGCCTTCGCGCAATTCGGTTTTCATGAATACCTGCCGCACGATCGCGTAGACGAACGGCGAGTGCACGCCGTGTCCCCTGAAAAACCGTGCGCGCGCCAAGTGGCTGCGGAGTCGTTCGGCGTTGCGGCGGAAACGGTATCGGACGGCGAGTTTCATTGTTTGAGCTGTCCGGCCAGCCGTCCGGTCGAGAATGCGATCTGGAGGTTGTAGCCGCCGGTGTTGGCGTCCAGATCGAGCACCTCGCCGGCAAAATAGAGACCCTTGACTTTGAGCGATTCCATCGTGTAGCGGTTCACTTCGTCGCAGCGGACGCCGCCGGCCGTCACGACGGCGTATTCGAACGGCGCATAGTCCGAGATCGGCAGCACGAATCCTTTGAGCAGTGCGATCAGGCGGTCGATCTCCTTGTCGCCGATCTTCTTGACGTAGGTCTTCGACTGAATGTCCAACTCTTTGCAGACGGGCATCACCAGGGGCTTGGGCAACAACTTGCGGAGCAGTTCGGCGAAAAACTCCTCTTCGGGCATCTCGGCGATTTCGCGGCGGATGCGTTCTTGCAGGATTTCGACCGTAAGTGCCGGTTTCAGGGCGAGCGAGAGTTTCACGCGCCGGCCGTCGATGAGTGCGTCGACGGCGTCGCGGCTCATCCGCAGCGCCACGGCGCCTTCGATGCCGCGTTCCGAGAATCCGATCTCGCCGAACTCCTCGCGTACGGCTTCGCCGTCGATGAAGAGCGTCGCGCGGATGTTGCGCAGCAGCAACTTGTGCAACTCTCTCAACTGCGGGTGCGGCGAGACGAGCGGCGTGAGCGATGGACGCAGCGGTTCGATGTCGTGCCCCGCCTCGCTGGCGAACGTGTAGCCGTCGCCCGTCGAGCCGGTGGCGGGGTAGGAGACGCCGCCCGTGGCGACGATCACCCGTGCGGCCTCTTCCTTGCGTTCGAAGCCGCGGCGGTTCATGTAACGTACGCCGAAGATCTTGCCTCCGAGCGTCATCAGCCCTGTCACGCGCGTGTGGAACCAGAATTCCACGCCGTTGTCGCGGCACCACTCTTCCAGCGTGTTGGCCACGTCCCACGCCTTGCCGCTGTGGGGAAATACGCGGTCGCCGCGTTCGAAGTCGAGTTTCAGGCCCCGCCGTTCGAAGAAGCGGATGGTCGCGCGGTTGTTGAATTCGGCGAATGCCGTCGCGAAGAAATCGGCGTTGGTGCGCACCTGCTCGGCGAACTCCTCCGGCGGGCGGGCGTTGGTCAGGTTGCAGCGCCCCTTGCCCGTGATGCGGATCTTGCGGCCCGCCTTCTCCATCTTTTCGATTACGAGCACCTTCTTGCCGTTCTGTGCGGCCGTTCCTGCGGCCATCATGCCTGCGGCGCCGGCGCCTATGATGATTACGTCGTACACTTCTCTGTCGTTTTTTGTCTGCCAAAGATACGATTAAGCGAGGGTAATTGCAAACATTGTTTGCTTTTGCCCTTACTTAATTCATATCTTTGACTGCGTCTTAGATACTCCCGTTCGGCAATGTTCAAATAAATTTGACATTGTACTCACTTATTCGTATCTTTGCCGCGTCAAAACGAAACGCAACCAGTTCTCAAAATATGTTAAGCCGCAGATTACTCCGAGTCAAGGTCGTCAAAGCCCTTTTCGGACACCTGAAATCGGATTCGACCAATATGATCGCCTCCGAGAAAACACTGCTCGCATCGATCGACAAGACCTACGATCTCTATTTTCAGTTGATGGAGCTGATCGTCGAAGTCCGCCGCCATGCGGAGTCGCGGCTCGAAACGGCCCGCCGGAAGAAACTGCCGACCTACGAGGATCTGAATCCCAATACCAAATTCGTCGAGAACAAGGCCATCGCCCTGTTGGCGTCGAGCCAGACGGTCAACGACTATCTCTCGTCGCACAAACTCAATTGGGCGCGTTATCCCGAACTCATCAAATTGCTTTATACCCGGCTGCTGGCGTCGGACTACTATCGTCGTTACATGCAAAATCCGACGCGGACCTTCTCGGAGGACAAGCAGCTCGTCGAGGAGTTTTACCGCAACGAATTGGAGGATTGCGAGGAGCTGGAAGCCGCTTTGGAAGAGCAGTCGATCCTGTGGAGCGACGATCTGGGTTTCGCGCTGACGATGGTCGTGCGGACGCTCTCGAATCTGCGCGCCTCGTCGACCGACGTGAAGGTGCTGCCCAAGTTCAAGAGCGACGACGATCTGGCCTTCGTCAAGACGCTGTTCGAGAAGGTTTTGGTGAACTACGACCAGACGCAGCGCTATATCGAACGCTTCACGAGCAACTGGGACATCGAGCGCATCGCCTTCATGGACTATCTGATTCTGGCGACGGCCGTCGCCGAACTGACTTCGTGTCCCGAAATTCCGGTGAAAGTGACGCTCGACGAGTATATCGAGATTTCGAAATATTACTCGGGGCCGGGCAGCAGCGTCTTCATCAACGGCGTGCTCGACAAACTGGTCGCCGCGCTGACCGAGGAGGGGAAAATCCAGAAAACGGGGCGGGGCCTCATTTAGCCATGCGGAGGTTGCGGAGTGCTTTTGGGGCTGGCTGCGCGGCCGTCGGCGTGGCGCTCGTGCTGCTTTGCGGCTGCGGCTCTCGCAGCGGGCATCGGACATTTTCGGGCCCCGTTATCGCAGTTTCGGCCGAATCGCTGCATACGGACATGTCGGATACCCTGCGTTTCGGACGTCTCCACAGCGGCGAAACGGCGCGGCTCGAAGCGGGTTTCTGCAATCGGGGCGGGGAGCCGCTCGTAGTCGTCCGGAGCGAATCGTCGTGCGGATGTACCTCGTTGGAATATGACGCTCAGCCGATTATGCCCGGAGATACGCTGCGTGTGGCCGTGCGTTTCGATACGAGCGGCCAGCGGGGCTGGCTTTTCAAGGTACTGCGCGTCTATTTCTCCGGCGGCGAGCGTCCGCTGCGGCTCTACGTCGAGGCCGACGTGCAGTGATGTTGGAAAATCCGAAATAATCGTTATATTTGCTGTCGTAAACCGGATTGTTGCCGGCAAACGGAGCCGAACCGTCTGCGGGGGCGTCGGTTGCCGGGGCGGTCGGGGCGAACGAAGGCCGAAGGCCGCCGTTTTCGATAAGCCGAATGCAGAGCTGAATTCGTTCGGGCTTTGCCGAGGCGGGAAAACGAAGAGAGAAGTTCAAACTTTAATTTTTGAAAATATGATGAATCTGTTACAAGCGGCTGCCGGTCAGCCGCAGCAGCCGTCTCCGTGGGGCTTCTATATTATGATCGGATTGATGATCCTCGTGTTGTGGCTCTTCATGTGGCGTCCCGAATCGAAGCGCCGCAAGGAGATGCAGAAATTCCGCGAAGGTCTCAAAAAAGGCGACAAGGTCATTACCGCCGGCGGTATTTACGGTACGGTCAAGGAGATCAAGGAGCGCACGCTGCTGATCGAGGTCGACGGCAACGTGACGCTGCGTGTCGACAAGAACATGGTCGTGGCCGATACGACCGATTTGCAGAAATAGCCGATCGCGCATCGAATGCCGACGGCCGGAGAAGGCGATCCCTCTCCGGCCGTCGAGTTTTTATCCGGTTGCGGACGGGCTATTTCGTCGCGATGAAGAAGAGGTCGAAACATCCTTCGGCCGCCGGTGCGATGCGGTAGTCGTCCATGCGGATCGAAGTGGTCAGCGCCTCGTTCTGCCGCAGCAGCCGACGTCGGTTGATGCGGTTGAGCAGGTCGTAGGGGAGTTGCAGCAGCCGGCGCGGCAGGCGGTGCTGGAGGTCGAACAGGTCGAAGCGGGCGATGCGCTCCACGCTGCGGCGGTTGTGTTCGTAGTACTCCATCACGCGCTCATTGCCGAAGACGCCGTGGGTCTCGACGGCGGAAAATGCTTCGGAAAGCAATCGCCGCAGTTCGTCGATCCGGTATTCACGCACGTGCCACGGGTTGCGTGTGAGCGACATCGGAGCGTTGGGCGTGGTGAGGATCAGCCGTCCGCCCGGCCGCAGCACACGGGCGATTTCACGCACGAACGCTGTGTCATCGTCGATGTGTTCGATCACCTGGAAGGTAATGACGAAATCGAACGATTCGTCCCCGAAGCCGAGCGGAGGCACGCACATCCGTCGGAATTCGACGTTGGCTGCGTGGCGGTCTCCGGCGGCGGCGTATTTGTCCACCGTGACGAACCGGTCGCAATGCGGCGCGACGAGTTCGATGCCGTATCCCGTTCCTGTCCCGATCTCCAACACATCGCCCGATACGATCTCTGCCGCGCGGTCGTAGGCCAGCAGCGACCGCTGGAAGACGAAGTTGTCGGATGCGTCGCGCGATACGCGCTCGGCGGTTGCGAGTTTGCCCATATCGCTACTGTTTCGTCAGTTTGATCCCCTCTGCGTCGGCCGCGACAATCCCGCGTTTGAGCAGGACGCCCAGCGAACGTTTGAACGCCTTCTTGCTGAGCTGCGTGCGGCGGTGAATCTCTTCCGGCGAGCTGTCGTCGCCGAGCGGCAGCCGCCCGCCCGCTTCGCGCAGCATGCCGAGCAGCTGGTCGGCCCCGTCCTGCACGCCGGCATAGCCCGGCTGTCGGAGCGACACGTCGATGCGGTGGTCGTCGGTGATTTTGGTCACGTAGCCGCGCAGGCGGTCGCCCACCTGCACGGGTCGGAAAAGCTGGTTGCGGTAGAGCATTCCCCAATGGCGGTTGTCGATCACCACGCGGTAACCGATCTCCGACTCCGAAGCCACCAGCAGATCGACCTCCTCGCGGGGACGGACGGTGAGCGTCTCGTTGTTGACGAAACTTTTGAGTTTGTTCGTCGCCACGCATCGTCCCGTCACATCGTCGACATAGACGTAGACCACATAGGAACGTCCGGCGAAGATCCCGCCCTGCTGGTTGCGGTTGGGCAGAAAGAGGTCTTTGCCCGCAAGCCCCCAGTCGAGGAACGCTCCGTGGAGATTCTTGTCGACCACTTTCAGGAATGCGGCCTCGCCGGCGCGGGCCAGCGGCGTTTCGCGCGTGGCCACGAGCCGGTCTTCGGAGTCGTGATAGACGAAGACGTCGACCGCGTCGCCCACCTTGTCGGCGAGCGAAACGTAACGGTTGGGCAGCAGTACCTCCTGCCCCTCCTGATCGGCGAGATAGAGACCGTAGTCCGAGATACGGGTCACGGTGAGCGTATGGTTTTGTCCGGCTTTCATAGTTAAAACGGTTCGACGGCGGAAACGGCGCAGGCAGGATGCAAAACAGACGGGGCCTGTTTGCCGGGATGCAGTCCGGTCGGCTGTCGGGATTCGTACCGTACAAAGGTACGAAAGATTTGCCGAACGCAGGCCGGATTTCCCGTTTTATTCGTAATTTTGTCGATATGAAAGTCGCCCTGTGTCAGTTCTCGATGGAGTGGGAGGCCGCTGCCCGCAACCTCCGCCGTGCCGAAGAGCTCGTCGCGCAGGCCGGTGCCGATCTGGCCCTCCTGCCCGAGATGTTCGCCACGGGGTTCGTCACCGAACCGTGGCGAACGGCGCTCCCGGACGAGGAGGAACTCCTCGCGTGGATGCGCCGCACCGCACGACGTTATGCGACGGCGTTGGCCGGCAGCGCCGTCGTCCGCAGCGGCGACCGTTTCGCCAATCGCTTTTTCTTCGTGCGGCCGGCGGGCGGTGCGGAGCGATACGACAAGCGGCATCTTTTTTCTATCGGCGGCGAAGATGCGCATTTTGTGGCGGGCCGGCGGCGCGTAGTGGTCGAATACGGCGGACTGCGGTTTTTGCCGCTCGTCTGTTACGACCTGCGTTTTCCGGTCTGGTGTCGTTGTCGCAGCGATTACGACGCGATTCTCTGCGTGGCCTCGTGGCCGGCGCCGCGTCGGGAGGTGTGGCGGACCCTGCTGCGGGCCCGGGCGATCGAGAACCAGTGTTATGTCGTCGGCGTCAACCGCACGGGCGACGATCCGTGGAACCATTATGCCGGCGATTCGGCGGTCGTCGATTTCAAGGGGACGCCGCTCTGCGAGGCGGACGCTTCGGAGGGGGTCTTCACGGCCCGGCTCGACAGGGAAGCGCTCGATCGGTTCCGGACGAAATTTCCCGCATGGCGCGACGCCGACGATTTCCTGCTGCGATGACTGTGCGCGGAATGCGGTTTGCGGAAAAATCGCTACCTTTGCCGGGAATTTATTCCGGTCCGGACGGGCAGCGTCCCGGCAGAGCCCGGCGGGGTTAGGCCTAACGCTCGGTTTGCATTGCCTTTGCACAATATTTCGGATGCAGGATGCGATTTAAGTAAGATGAAACGAGAGGAGACAATCGAGGTACTCGGCGCACGGGTACACAATCTGAAAAATATAGACGTAACGATTCCGCGCCACAAGCTGGTGGTTGTCACCGGCCTGTCGGGGTCGGGCAAATCGTCGCTGGCATTCGATACGATCTATGCCGAGGGGCAGCGGCGGTATATGGAGACCCTGTCGACCTACGCGCGTCAGTTCGTGGGGACGATGGAGCGTCCCGATGTGGACAAGATCACGGGACTGAGCCCCGTGGTGGCCATCGAGCAGAAGACGACCAACAAAAATCCGAGGTCGACGGTGGGTACCGTCACCGAGATCAACGACTTCCTGCGTCTGCTCTATGCGCGCGCTTCGCGCGCCTATTCGCCGGCTACGGGCGAGGAGATGGTGCATTACTCCGACGAACAGATTCTCGACCTGATCCTGCGCGATTTCGCAGGCCGTCGCATCGCGCTGCTCGCACCGATCGTCAAGGGCCGCAAGGGACACTACCGCGAGCTGTTCGAGTCGCTGGTGAAGAAGGGCTATCTCCACGCCCGTATCGACGGCCAGATGTGCGAGTTCTCGACGGGCATGAAGCTCGACCGCTACAAGATCCACACGATCGACCTGGTGGTCGACCGCCTGCGCGTGAGCGAGGAGTCGCGCGACCGGCTGATGACTTCGCTCAAGGAGTCGATGCGGCAGGGCAAGGGGACGATGGCGCTCTACGACTACGATACGGAGACGATGCGCTACTATTCGCGGCATCTGATGTGCCCCACTACGGGCGTCGCGTTCGAAGATCCTGCGCCGCACACCTTTTCGTTCAACTCGCCCAAGGGGGCTTGCCCCCGATGCAACGGGCTGGGCGTCGAGGCGGTCTTCGACCGCAGCAAGATCATTCCCGATCCGAAGAAGTCGCTGCGCGCCGGAGGGATCGAACCCTTCGGGCCGTACCGCAACAACATGCTTTTCGCGCTGTTGGAGATGCTGGGGCGCCGCTACGATTTCACGCTCGACGATCCGGTGCAGAGCATTTCGGAGGAGGGGATGAACGCCATCCTCTACGGCGATTCCGAGCCGCTGACGGTCGATCTGACGGAGTTCGCCAACGCCGGCGGCAAGCGTCTGGTGTCGTGGGACGGCATGGCCGAGTGGATCGGCCGCAATTTCGACGAGGATTCCAAGCGCGGCGAGAAGTGGCGCGAGCAGTTTCTCGTCTACAAGCCGTGCAGCGTCTGCGGAGGATCGCGGTTGCGCAGCGAGGCATTGCAGTTCCGCATCGGCGGACGGAACATCGCCGAGGTGTCGGCCATGTCGATCTCCGATTTCGCCGACTGGATGTCCCGCATCGAGGAGCATTTCACCGAGAAGGAGCGCAAGATCGCGCAGGAGGTCGTCAAGGAGATCCGCGAACGGCTCCGGTTCCTGATCGAAGTGGGGTTGGGCTACCTCTCGCTGAGCCGCTCGTCGCGCTCGCTTTCGGGCGGCGAGTCGCAGCGCATCCGGCTGGCGACGCAGGTTGGATCGAAACTGGTGAATGTACTCTACATCCTCGACGAGCCGTCGATCGGCCTGCACCAGCGCGACAACCGGCGGCTGATCCGCAGCTTGCAGGAGTTGCGCGATGCCGGCAACTCGGTGATCGTCGTCGAGCACGACGAGGAGATGATGCGCTCAGCCGACTGGATCGTCGACGTAGGCCCCAAGGCGGGGCGCAAGGGCGGCCACGTCGTTGCGTCGGGTACGTTCGACGACATCCTCCGCTCCGACTCCGTGACGGCCGACTATCTGACCGGCCGCCGGCGGATCGAGGTTCCGGCGACGCTGCGCGAGGGCAACGGCCGTCATATCGTCCTGCGGGGAGCGTCGGGCAATAACCTCAAACATATCGACGTCGATTTCCCGCTGGGCAAACTGATCCTCGTCACGGGTGTCAGCGGTTCGGGCAAGTCGACGCTCGTCAACGAAACGCTGCGCCCTATTCTGAGCCGCAAGCTCTACCGGTCGCTCGACCGCCCGCTGCCTTACGATTCGATCGAGGGAATCGAACACGTCGACAAGCTGGTCGTGGTCGACCAGTCGCCGATCGGCCGCACGCCGCGCAGCAATCCGGCGACCTACTCCAACGTCTTCGCCGACATCCGCAAACTCTTCGAGATGACACCCGACGCGCAGGTGCGCGGCTTCAAGGCGGGACGCTTCTCCTTCAACGTCAAGGGCGGCCGCTGCGAGACGTGCCGCGGTGCGGGAGTGCAGACCATCGAGATGAACTTTCTGCCCGACGTCTATGTCACCTGCAAGAGTTGCGGCGGCCACCGCTACAACCGCGAGACGCTCGAAGTGAAATACAAGGGCAAGAATATCGACGACGTGTTGAACATGACGGTCAACATGGCCGTGGAGTTTTTCGAAAACATCCCGTCGATCTACCAGAAGCTGCGTGCCATTCAGGAGGTGGGGTTGGGCTACCTGACGCTCGGCCAGCCCTGCACGACGCTCTCGGGCGGCGAGTCGCAGCGCATCAAGCTGGCCGCCGAACTCTCGAAACGCGATACGGGCAGTACGCTCTATATCCTCGACGAGCCGACTACGGGGCTCCATTTCGAGGATATCCGCCAGTTGATCGACGTGCTGAACAAGCTGGTCGACCGCGGAAACACGGTCGTCGTCATCGAACACAACCTCGACGTGGTGAAGGTCGCCGACTGGATCATCGATATCGGTCCCGAAGGCGGTGCGGCGGGCGGACGGGTGCTCGCGGCGGGTACGCCGCACGAGGTGGCCGCCGTCGAGCAGAGTTATACGGGACGTTTTCTGCGGCAGATGGGGCTTTAACGGGACTGTGACAGACGTTTTCGGGCGACTAACCGGTCGTAACCGATTTGCTGGTTGTATGTGGAACGAATGCATTGTCGTGAATTTTTCCGACGAACGATTCGCTGTGTCTCGAAGAAAATCACTTCTATTGTCTTTCCGGCAGGATTGCGCTGCCGGTACGTCGGTAGCGAGTTGGGTTTCCCGTGAAGTCCCTCCCCGAGGGAGGGATTTAGGGTGGGGTATGATCGGTAATCACGGCGTGCCGCCGTGTAGCTACCGCCGGACGGAACGGGTATGCAGCCGGAAATCCTATCGAACGGACGGGTTTGCAACGTTCCGAAGTATCCGGTCTTTCCGGTAAGATTCCACGCCGGTGCGTCGGTAGCGAGTCGGGTTTCCTGCGAAGTCCCTCCCCGAGGGAGGAATTTAGGGTGGGGTATGATCGGTACTCACGGCGTGCCGCCGTGTAGCTACCGCCGGACGGAACGGGCGTGCAGCCGGAAATCCTATCGAACGGACGGGTTTGCAATATGTTGTGGCAAGGAGTTTGCGTTGACATCGGTCAAATGCAAACTCTTTTGCCTATGAAACGTATTATCGTATGGATGGCTGCCGCTGCCGTAGTGGTATCGGCTGTCGCAGTTACGGCCCAACAGCAGTCGAAGTCTCAGCGGGCCCAAACCAAATCTCAACGCACGGAGGTGCGCGAGCAGCGCCACGAAGAGCGTGTGAAGCGGCGCGCCGAACGGCTGGCCGCCTTCGAAAAGCACATGGACTCGATCATCCTGTCGCGCAATTTCCAGTTCAACCCTTCGAGTATGCAGCGTCAGCCGGCGGGTCCCGTGCGCCAGTTGATCAATCCCAACTTCACGGTCGGGTTCTGGGACGGCACGGTGGACGTCTGCCTTCCCTACATCAAGGGCTATGTTCCTCCCTATTACTACACGGTGCTCAACTACGTGCTTCCGTCGGTCGAGGGGTACCGTGCCGAACAGACCAACGAAGGCTGGATCGTGACCTTCTCCACCACGCTCTTCTCGGCCAACGATTACACCTTCACCTTCGACATCTACTCGTCGTCGGGAGGCGCCAACCTCACCATTTCGTCGGTCTGGTACAATCCCGTACAGTACTCCGGCACTATTACGCAGGTGTATTGATTCCTCCGCTTTTTGACGAGGTGCTGTCTGATTCTTTTTCAGACAGCACCTCGTGATTTTCGATCCGGATTGTCTAACTGCAAGTGTGCAGCAATAGCAGGATCGTCAGAATGACCGACGGATAACCCAGACATCCGAACCGATTTAAGTCGTCCGACAGGCTCGGCTCGCCGAATTCGGTACGGCAGTAGGGACATTTGCGGGCCTCCGAGGGGATGATCATTCCGCATTCGGGACATTTCTTCGTTTCGTTTCCGAAAAGAATACCCATTTTCAGTTGAAATAATAGGTCATCCCGTTGTCGGCCGTCGTCATATAGCGCGACGAAAGGCGTCTGTTGAGTACTCCGGTCAGTTTGCGCGGATTGTAATCGGGATTGGATACGACTCGGCCTTTTTTGTAGCCGTTGTGGAAAATCTTGATCCAGGAATCTCCGGTGCTGGTGTCTTCGAAAATTTCCGCATTGCAATCGAACCAGGAGACCTGGTTGAAATAGTATGCGGTCGTGTGTCTTTTGTGCACCATCTCCGCCGAGGCGTTGTCGCTCGGAAGGACCGACGTGAGCGATGCCGGTGCATTCGCATCGTTTGTGGCGGCAGCCGCAGCGAGGAAATGAAGCGAGAACAAAGCGGCGGTTGCGAAACAGGTTAGAAGAGATGCTTTTTCCATAGAAAAATGATTGTTGCTCCGGTCTTTCGGCTTTCCGGTTTGCCTGCTTCGGAATTGAAGCGGACAAATTTACCCCCCCCCGTGACTTTTCCAAATTTTCAGATGGAAAATATCCGATTTGTCGATAGAATCGTCGTATTATCCGGTGAAAGAAAAGCAAACAAAAAAGCCACTGATCGCTCAGTGGCTCTGAAAGGAAGTTTGTCGGGATACCGAGATTCGAACTCGGGACCTCCAACTCCCGAAGCTGGCGCGCTAACCGGGCTGCGCTACATCCCGAAAACTTGTCGAACGGAGATCGTGCCGAAGCATCGAACGGGAACTCCGCCCGTGAAAGAACTTCCTTTTTCTGATCGTCGGGGTAACAAGATTCGAACTTGTGACCCCCTGCTCCCAAAGCAGGTGCGCTAACCGGACTGCGCCACACCCCGAGGTCGTTCGAAACCAATTTCCCAATCGATTTCGGTGTGCAAAGATACACGCTTTTTTGGTTATTACAAACTTTTCGGCAAGAAAAATCGTTCTCCCGGTCGGATGCCGCCGCCGTGCGGTACGGAATCGCCTATCGTCGTCGGCTCCGTACTCCTGCCGGGCGAAGCCCCGCTCCGAGACCGTTCAACGCTGGAAGCGGATCGTGAAGCGGCGGATACGGCGCGTCACGAAGTCGGGCATGTAGAAGAACAGCGGTACGAACAGGCGGTTCCACCAGTCGGGGACGATGCAGCGGCGGCCGCGCCATAGCGCGCGCAGCCCCCGCCGCGCACAGCTGTCGGGTGAAATCAGCACGCCCAGCCGCCGGCCGATATGCTGCCATTTGGGCGAGAGCCCGTAGAGGTCGGTCGCCACGCCGGCGGGACACACGGCCGTCACGCGGACGCCTCGCTCGGCGACCTCTTTGGCGAAGGCTTTCGAGAAACAGCGCACGTAGGCCTTGGTGGCGGTGTAGAGCGCCATGCCCGGGAAGGGCATCCAGACCGAGTAGGAGGACATGTTTAGGATGTATCCGCTGCCGCGCTGCGCCATGTCGGCCCCGAAGGCGCGGCAGTTTTTCGAGAGCGTCAGGTCGTGCAGCAGGATCATCCGTTCGATCCGTTCGACGGGGGTGGCGAGGATGTCGAGATAGGAGAAGACGCCCGCGTTGTTGACGAGTACCTCCACCTCGGCGCCCAGCCGTGCGACGGCGGCGTACAGCTCCTCCGACGCCTCCATGCGCGCCATGTCCATGACAAGGGTATCAATCGTGACGCCGTGCGCCGCCGCCAACTCCTGCCGTGCGGTGTCGAGCGTGCCGCCGTCGCGGTCGACGAGAATCAGCCGGTAGCCCGCTGCCGCCAGCCGTTCGGCATAGCAGCGGCCGATGCCGTGGGCGGCGCCCGTCACGAGCGCCGTCTTCGAATCGGTTGCGATCGTGTGCTTTTTCATCGTTACGGGAGTTTTGCCAGTTCTTCGCGGATCTTGCGCGGCAGGTCGGGGCAGTGTTTGCAGCACTGCATGTCGAGCGAATACATGCGGGCGATGCAGTAGTTGCGATGGTCGCACGCGCTGCGTGTCGAGCGGTCGCCCTCGCGCAGTTTGTCGACGAAAGCCGGATCGTTGACCAGCGCGCGGGCCATCTGCACCAGTTCGAACCCGCTGTCGAGCGCACGTTCGATTCCTTCGCGGCTCACCAGCCCGCCCACGTAGACCAGCGGCAGTTTCAGCTCGGCGCGGAACTTTTTGGCGTTTTCCAGGAAGAAGCACTCTTCGAAAGGGTATTGTTTAATCATATACCGTCCGAAGAGCCGCACGAAGATGCGCAGCCACCACTGCATGTAGTAACTCATCGTGTAGAGCGGAATGATGCCCCGCATGACGGCCATCGGCGCCTTGCTCACGAAACCCGACGAGAGGACGATGCCGTCGACGCCGTAGGTTTCGATCGCGCGGGCGATTTCGAGGCTTTCGGGGATTTCGATGCCGCCCTTGAAACCGTCCTCCATGTTGTGTTTCACCAGTACGGCCATGTTCCGGCGGGCGGCCGTTTCCATTACTTCGTCCAGACACATCCTGAGAAAGCGCATCCGGTTCGGGAGCGAGCCGCCGTACTCGTCGCGGCGGCGGTTGGTGTAGGGCGAGAGGAACTGCGAGATGAGGTAGCCGTGGCCTGCGTGTACTTCCACGCAGTCGAATCCCGCTTCGTACGCCGTATCCACCGCACGGCCGAAGTCGGCGGCCACCTGTCGGATTTCGTCGCGCCGCATGGCGCGCACGGGGGTGTAGGCATAGAGGTTGAAGCCCGACGATGCACCGATCGGAATCTGTCCGGCCGTGGTGTAGTGCGTCATGTTGCCGCAATGGCCGATCTGGATCGATGCGGCGGCTCCTTCGCGGTGGACGGCTTCGGTGATGTCGCGCAGTCCCGGGACGATTTCGGGTCGCAGCCACAGCTGTTTTTCGAACGACAGCCCGCTACGACAGACGGCGGCGTAGGCCAGTGTGGTCATTCCCACGCCGCCGCGGGCGACGCTCACGTGGTAGTTTTTCAGTTGTTCGGTGGGGCCGTAGGCGCGGCCCATCGATTCGAATGCCGCCGAACGGATCGTGCGGTTGCGCAGCGTGACGGGACCTAATTTGTAGGGTGTGAACAACAGCGACTCTTTTTCCATGGAATCAATAGATGAAAGGAAGGATGCGTTTGCGGTGCAGCGAGGTGAACTCCTCGCCGAACTCCTGCTCGTAGCGTTTGTAGAGCGAGGCCGATCGCGGCGCCAGATTGGCGAACGTCCAGACGACGAATACCGCGCCGGCCCATGACCACGACGCGACGGCGAAACCGATCCATTCGAGCAGTTCGCCGAAGTAGTTGGCCGACGAGACATAGCGGAACATTCCGCCGTAGGGGATGTAGTGGCGCGTATCGCCCGGCCGGCGCAGGTGGCGGATGATGCGGTCGGAGCGGAGATTGATGACCATGCCGGCGATGAACAGCGCACCGCCGACCCAGATGTAGGGACGTGCGAACCAACCGTCGTAGTAGCCGGCGGGGGAGACGTAGAAGATCCAGCCGCCCTGCATCAGGGCGTTGAGCGTATTGAATACCATCCCCATCAGAACGATTCCCAGCGGCATCTGCGACCTCCCGCGGATCAGCAGCGGGAAGACGAAGGACCGTTGCAGGTAATGGCTCTGGAAGAGGATGAAAAGTGCCAGCGGTCCCGCTTCGAGTGCACGGTCGGAGCAGAGCCACAGGATGCACATGGCGATGAAGACGGGCGACTCCATCGCCATCCATCCGATACGGTTGGGAATGCCCGGCCCGAATTTTCGGTTGAAGAGGTAGCCGTATCCCGCTTCGACGAAATGGAGTGCGACGAACACCGCGAGTGCGAGTACGGTCATCGCCCAGAGGAAAAGAGAGAATGTTTCGTTCATAACGTTAGCCAAAGATACGAATAAGCCGGATGCGAAGGCAGATTTATTTGCGTTTTTGCGGAGCGACCTATCTTCGGCGCAGTCAAAGATACGAAAAGTCGAGCGCAGAAGCAAACGCATGTTTGTTTCTGCCGAGACGGAGTATCTACGGCGCAAGCCAAAGTACGAAAAGTCGAGCGTAGAAGCAAACGCATGTTTGATTCTGCCGAGACGGAGTATCTACGGCGCAAGCCAAAGTACGAAAAGTCGAGCGCAGAAGCAAACGCATGTTCGATTCTGTCGGGGCGAAGTGTTTAAGGTGCAGCCGAAGAGAGGTGTTTTCGGCGACGAGGTCCCTCCGGTCTTCGGAAATGGCCTCCGAGTGGCATAGTTTATGGATTTACGCACCTTGTAATTTTTAAACACATTACCGCTATGAACACGAAACAAGAGACACGGGCCAATGCTACGACGGCTGTCTTCGGATCGGAAAAGATGCTCACCCCCGCTCCGACGCAGAACATTCCGCAGCACAAAACCACACCTGAGATCGCCTACCAAATGGTGAAGGACGAGACCTATCCCCAGACGCAGCCGCGTCTGAATCTGGCGACTTTCGTCACCACCTACATGGACGAATACGCTACGCGCCTGATGAACGAGGCGATCAACGTCAACTACATCGACGAGACCGAGTATCCGCGTGTGGCGGTGATGTGCGGACGGTGCATCAACATCATCGCCAACATGTGGAATTCGCCCGAAAAGGCCGAGTGGAAGACCGGCGCGCTGGGAATCGGCTCGTCGGAGGCTTGTATGCTGGGCGGCGTCGCGGCCTGGCTGCGCTGGCGCGCGAAACGCAAGGCCGAGGGCAAACCCTTCGACAAACCCAATCTGGTGATGAGCTCCGCCTTCCAGGTGGTTTGGGAGAAGTTCTGCCAGTTGTGGCAGATCGAGATGCGCACGGTGCCCCTCACGCTCGAAAAGCCGACGCTCGATCCGAAGGACGCTCTGGCGATGTGCGACGAGAACACCATTTGCATCGTGCCGATCGCCGGGGTGACGTGGACGGGACTCAACGACGACATCGAGGCGCTCGACCGCGAGCTGGACGCCTACAACAAGAAGACGGGATACGATATTCCGATCCACGTCGATGCGGCGTCGGGAGGTTTCATCCTGCCGTTCCTCAATCCGGAGGTGAAGTGGGACTTCCGCCTCAAATGGGTGTGGTCGATCTCCACGTCGGGACACAAATACGGACTGGTCTATCCGGGCCTGGGCTGGGTCGTCTGGAAGGACAAGAAGTATCTGCCCGAAGAGATGTCGTTCAGCGTCAACTATCTGGGCGCCAACATCACGCAGGTAGGGCTCAACTTCTCGCGTCCTGCGGCGCAGATTCTGGGTCAGTACTACAACTTCATCCGCCTGGGCTTCGACGGTTACAAGGAGGTGCAGCAGAATTCGATGGACGTAGCCTGCTACTGCCATGAACAGATCGGCAAGATGAAGTGTTTCGAAAATTATTCGAAGGAGCTGCAAAATCCGCTCTTCATCTGGTACATGAATCCCGAGTACGACAAGACGGCCAAATGGACGCTCTACGATTTGCAGGCCGTACTCCAACAGAGCGGCTGGATGGTTCCCGCCTACACGATGCCGAAGAACATTGATTCGCTGGTCGTCATGCGCGTGGTCGTTCGTCAGGGAATGTCGCGCGATATGGCCGACATGCTGCTGAGCGACATCGGCAACGCCGTCGCCGGCTTCGAGAAGCTGAAATATCCCACGCAGTCGCGTCTGGATTACGAAGCCAAGGTCAAGCAGAAGGGGCGTGTCTTCACGCACTGATGCGCGGAACGTTCCGTTTTTCGGGACGAGCGTGCGATTTGAAAGGGAACCGCTCCACGGTTTCTGAAAAGGGCTCACCCCTGTCGGATTTTCCGGCAGGGGTGAACTTATAAATGGAGGTCGGGGATGCTCCGGTCAGCGGGCGCCTGTCAGGACGGGATGTTCCAGAGACGTATCGTACGTGTAGCCGACCTGCACGAGTTGGGCCATCATCGAAGCGGCGATCGCGTCGTTCATCTCGGCGATTGCCGCTTCGAAACCGCTCTGATCGAGACTTGCGAAAGCCTTGCTGTCGGGCAGCGTCTCCGAGACGCCGTCTTGCGTCGACCCCCAGAACACGCCGTTGAGCAGAGCGGCCTCCGATGCGCCGGCCACGCCGCGGGCCGTGCCGCCGGAGAGCGAAAAGTCGGTTTCGACGAGGGCGTAGCAACCGTCCATATAGGCAGGGATTTCCATGACGACGGGGTAGATCATGGAGTAGCCTGAGAAGGTTCCGGCGATACCGCCTGCGTTGGCCGTGTAGTCCGTGCCGTTCTTGGGCTCGATCTCTACGCGGCCGTTGCAGAGGGCATAGCATCCGACGAGGAAGGCATAGTTGCTTTCAGCCTGTGTCAGGCCTGTCACGCCGCCGAAATTGCTCCGGTCGGAGGCGATTTTCACGTGTGCGCTCTCCGTCCATTCGGCGTGGCAGCCGGCCGTCAGCATACCGCTTTTGCCGCATACACCGCCCACGTTGACGTTGGTCGTGCCGTCGGCGACATTCGAAGAGATTTCGATGTCGCCCGATAGGAGAGCGTCGCAAGCCGACGCCGTAGCGTTCGAAGCCGATCCGAAGACACCGCCGACATGTACGTCGGAATATTCGTCGCCCTGGGCGATCTTCACCGTTCCACCCATTTCGGTCGAAACGAGCGAGACGGCGCATTCACCGACGCCGGAGAGCGATCCGACAGCGCCGCCGAAGCTGATGGCGCCGTTGCTCTCGATTGAGGCGTCGCCCGTAAATTTCGCGGTACAGTCGGTGATGGAACTTCCGGAATTGCCGCAGACGATGCCCGCGTTGCAAGTTGCTTCCCCGCCTTTCGGAACGAGCAGCGAGCCGCCGAAATCCGCCGTGCAGCTTTCGATCGAGGCCTCGGCGGTCGAACCGACGATGCCGCCCGCTTGGGCATAGACGTAATAGCCTTCGGGGACGGTGTTGAAGGCGGCTTCGAGAACTCCCGTACCGGTGAAGGTGCAGGCGGAGATGCGTCCGCCGTTCATGGATCCGGCGATGCCGCCGGTCATCGAGATTTCGCCGCCCTCGGTTCTGATCGTGTGTGCCGCGTCGAGCGTCGTTTCGCAGAAGTCGATGTTTCCCGACTCGGCCATGCCGCAGATGCCGCCTGCGTCGGCCGTGCCCGTCGGGTCGTTGCCGCACGATGCCGATACCGAACCCGTGAAGGAGCAGTGTTCGATGGCTCCCGAACCCGGACGGGTGTTCATGGCGTCCTCGTAGGCGATGATATTGAAACCGACGATGCCGCCGGCGATCACATAGCTTTTGTCGGTGCAGGATGTCGTCGCGGAGACTGTGCCCGCGACGTGAAGATTCCTGATCGTGCCGTCGTTCACTCCGAAGAGTCCGACGCTCGTGAAGGTCGTCGCACCCGTGTAAGCGACGTTTAGGTTGTTCACGGTGTGGCCGCCTCCGTCGAAAACGCCTTGGAATGCCTTCTCGGGATTCTCGTAGGGATACCGTCCGTCTTGCGGGCCGATACCGATCGGCGTCCAGTTTTCATAGCCGGAAAGATCGAGATCGGCCGTCAGCAGGTAGTGGACGTCCGGTTCGAAATAGCCGGCCGTCTGTTCGTTGACGCATTGTGCCAGCAGGGCCAGTTGCGACGGCCGTGCGATTAGGTAGGGATCTTCTTCCGTGCCGCTGCCTCCGTCGAATTCGTCGGCGATCGTCTTGTCGAGGGTTTTGAACCGCTCCCATGCGCTCCATTCCGAATCGAGGTAGTTGCCCGAAACGACCAGCGCGCGGATGCGTACCTCGTATTCGGTGTATGCTTCGAGTCCGGTCAACTCGTAACGGGTGTCTTCGACACGGGTGGAGAAGGCGTAGTCGTCGCTGCGGGCTTCCAGTTCATAGGCGGCAGCTTCGTCCACCCCCCCCCATTCGATCAGGAGCGATGTTTCGGAAGGGATTGCCGTAAGGGTTTGAGGGGCTTTCAGTTGCACGGAGGTATCGTCCTCTTTGCAAGATGCAGCCAAAAACAGCGCGGCGATCAGAATTATCCGATGCAACCGCAAAATGAGATGACTTTTCATCATGAAAACTGAATTAAGAGGAATGAATATGATAAGCGAAAATAACGATTTTTTCAGACATATTGATCATTCGCTTCGTTTTTCGCAGCCTCTTTTTTCCGGAAGAGGGTTGCGGAGGGGCTTCCGGAAGAGTACCGTTGTCGGCTGAGGAGGCGTCCGGTGGCGGCGGCGGTTTCGCACCGGAAAGATACCGTTTGCAGGGGATGGAGCGCGTCGACGAATCGGGGCGGCGGAGCGTGCGTGCGGAGTCCGCCTGACGGAACGGAGTGTAAATTCATCCCTGGGGATCGATCGCGGCGGAATCGGATGTTCGGTTCGGGAGTGTCGGAATCGGCTGTCGTACGACGGAAATATGCGCCTCTTTTTCGAGAACGGCATTGGATCGTTTCCGGATTTTGCCTACCTTTATGGACGGAATGCGGCGGATGCCGCCGAATCGATCATTCGAGATGAAAAAAGTCGTAGTCTTTACCGGAGCCGGCGTGAGTGCCGACAGCGGACTGTCCACCTTCCGCGATGCCGACGGATTGTGGGCCGATTACCGGATTGAGGATGTCTGTACGCCCGAGGCGCTGGCGCGCAATCGCCGGCTGGTAATCGAATTTTACAACAAACGCCGCCGCGAGATGCTGGCGGCCCGTCCCAATGCGGCTCATTTGGCCATCGCGGGATTGGAGGCGGATTTCGACGTCGAGGTCATCACCCAGAATGTAGACGACCTGCACGAACGCGCCGGTTCGACCCGTGTGACGCATCTGCACGGCGAACTGCGGAAACTCCGCTCCTCGCGCGATCCCGCGTTGATCGTTCCGATCGAAGGGTGGGAACAGCCGTTGGATGCCACGGCCCCCGACGGGGCGCTGCTGCGTCCGCATATCGTCTTTTTCGGCGAGGCGGTTCCCCAGTTCGACCATGCGGCGCGGATTGCGGCGGCGGCCGACGTGTTGATCGTCGTCGGAACGTCGCTGGCGGTCTATCCGGCGGCTTCGCTGGTGCATTACGTCCGTCCCGGGGTGCCGATCTATCTGGTCGACCCCGGTGCTCCCGACGTGCGGACGATCCGCAATCCGCTGACGCATCTGCGCGAGCGGGCGGCCGTCGGGATGCCCGAACTGGCCGAACGGTTGCGCAGGGAGTCGCAGCCGGAATAAAAAGAGAGGAGCGTGGATTTCGAAATCCGCGCTCCTCTCTTTTCGGGGCGTTCCCTTAGCCGAGGAACGACAGCAGGATACCTGCGGCGACGGCCGAACCGACCACGCCGGCCACGTTGGGACCCATGGCGTGCATCAGCAGGTAGTTGCCCGGATTTTCGCGCTGTCCTTCGATCTGCGACACGCGGGCGGCCATCGGTACGGCCGACACGCCGGCCGAACCGATCAGCGGGTTGATCTTGTTCTCCTCTTTGCTGAACAGGTTCATGAACTTGGCCAGCAGCACGCCGCCGGCGGTTCCCAGGCAGAAGGCGATGACGCCCAGCACGAGGATGCCCAGCGTGCGGAAATTCAGGAACGCTTCGGCGGTCGCCGTGGCGCCGACGGTCAGGCCGAGGAAGATCACCACGATGTTCATCAGTTCGTTCTGCACCGTTTTGCTCAGGCGATCCACCACGCCGCACTCCTTCATCAGGTTACCCAGCATCAGACAGCCCACGAGCGGCATTGCGCTCGGCAGCAGCAGGGCGATGACGACCGAGATGATGATCGGGAAGAGGATACGCTCGGTTTTCGATACCGGACGCAGCGTGCGCATACGGATCGCACGTTCGTGCTTGTTGGTGAGCAGTCGCATGATGGGCGGCTGGATGACCGGCACGAGCGCCATGTAGGAGTAGGCGGCTACGGCGATCGGGCCCAGCAGTTCGGGGGCCAGCATCGAGGTGAGGTAGATGGCCGTGGGACCGTCCGCACCGCCGATGATGCCGATCGAACCGCTCTGTTCGGGCGAGAATCCGATCGCATAGGCGCCGAGGAACGTCACGAAGATGCCGATTTGCGCCGCAGCGCCCAGCAGGAAACTCTTGGGATTGGCGATCAGCGGACCGAAATCGGTCATGGCGCCTACGCCCAGAAAGATCAGGCAGGGGTAGATACCCAGCTTGACGCCCAGGTAAAGGTAGTCCAGCAAGCCCGCCTTCGCGACGAAGATGTCCCAATGGACATGCCCTCCGGCGAAGAGCTCGGTGTGGTAGAGATTGGCGCCGGGCAGGTTCGTCAGCAGCATGCCGAATGCGATGGTCAGCAGCAGCAGCGGCTCGAACTTATGCCGGATAGCCAGATAGAGCAGGAAGAAGGCGATGCCGATCATCACGATGTTTCCCCAACCCATGGCGCTGAAAAAACCGGCCAGACCGGTCGATTCGCCGAATCGGATCAGGCTCTCCCCGACAAAGTCGGAACTTGAACTCAGCAGTGTCCACATAAGCCTACTCGATGAGAATCAGGTTATCGCCCTCCATGACCGTAGCGCCCTGCTGGACGAAGATCTGCTTGACGACGCCGGCGCGGTCGGCGTCGATGTTGTTCTCCATTTTCATGGCTTCGAGGATCACGAGCGTCTGACCGGTCGCGATCGTATCGCCGACCTTGACGTTGATCGAGAGCACGGTACCCGGCAGAGGACACTTGATCGTGTAACCCGTCGAGGGGGCTACCGGCGCGATACGGGGAGCGGGAGCCGCCGTGGCGGGGGTGATTTTCGCGCTGTCGGCTTCGCGGGGGGCGGGAGCTACCTGAGGACGTTTCGTCGCGGCTCCTTTGGCGCCTGCGATCTCGACCTCGTAGGCCGTGCCGTTGACCACCACGTGTGCCAGGGTCGAGGATTCGTTTACGTCGTCGATGCGCACGTCGTAATTATGTCCGTTGATTTTCAATGCGTAATCTTTCATTGTTCCAATACTTATTTTTTGTCGGGCATCTGGGTTAGCCCATGAATTTTCGAGTTCCAGGGCGAATAAGCGCGCTTGATACTCATGATCGTCAGCACATCCGACTCACGGTCGTGCCGATCGCTGTTGTAGATTTTGAGTGCGGTGGCGATGGCCGCGATCTCCTCTTCGTGCAGTTGGCCCTGCTCGACGGGTTTGCCGCTCTGAGTCGCGGCCGCGGCCGCCTTGCGGCGGCTGACGAAGATCATTCCGAAAAGTTTCATGATCCACACCAGCAGCACGAGAATGCCGAATACCAGACAGATGCTGATGAGCGTCGTCCACAGCATCTCGGGCCATCCCCAATCGATTGCTGATAATATTGTCATAGCGTGCAATTGTTAGAGGGGAATATTCGAATGTTTCTTCGGCGGATTCTGCAAACGCTTGGTCGAAAGCGCTTGCAGGGCGCGGATGATCCGGAAGCGGGTGTTGCGCGGTTCGATCACGTCGTCGATGTAACCGTAGCGTGCGGCGTTGTAGGGGTTCGAGAACTTGTCGTTGTACTCCTGCTCCTTCTCGGCCACGAACTTGGCGCGCTCTTCGGGATTCTCGATCGCGGCCACCTCCTTGGCGTGAAGCACGCCCACGGCTCCGCTGGCGCCCATTACGGCGATTTCGGCCGTCGGCCATGCGTAGTTGATGTCGCCGCGGATGTGCTTCGACGACATGACGATGTAGGCGCCGCCGTAGGCCTTGCGCAGCGTGACGGTGATCTTCGGCACCGTCGCTTCGCAGTAGGCGAAGAGAAGCTTCGCGCCGTGGGTGATGACGCCGCCGTACTCCTGCGTCGTGCCCGGCAGGAAGCCCGGAACGTCTACCAGCGTGACCAGCGGAATGTTGAAGGCATCGCAGAAACGCACGAACCGCGCCGCCTTGCGGCTGGCGTTGATGTCCAGCACGCCGGCCATGAACTTCGGCTGGTTGGCGATGATGCCCACCGACTGGCCGTTGAAACGGGCGAAGCAGGTGATGACGTTCTTCGCGTAGCTCGCCGCCGATTCGAGGTATTCGCCGTTGTCGACGATGGCCTTGATGACCTCGGCCATGTCGTAGGGCTTGTTGGCGTTGTCGGGGATGATCTCGTTGAGCGAGTCTTCCAGGCGGTCGATGCGGTCGGTGCAGACGGCCAGCGGAGCATCCTCCATGTTGTTCTGCGGCATGTAGGAGAGCAGTTTCTTGATCATTTCGATGCCCTCTTCCTCGGTGTCGACGGCGAACTGCGCCACGCCCGACTTGGTCGTGTGCATCATGGCGCCGCCCAACTGCTCCTGCGTGACGTCTTCGCCGGTGACGGTCTTGACGACCTTCGGGCCGGTGAGGAACATGTTCGAGGTCTCCTTCTTCATGATGATGAAGTCGGTCAGTGCCGGCGAATAGACCGCACCGCCCGCGCAGGGGCCGAAGATGGCCGAAATCTGGGGAATGACGCCCGATGCCATCACGTTGCGCTGGAAGATGTTGGCATAGCCGGCCAGCGCGTTGATTCCCTCCTGGATTCGGGCGCCGCCCGAATCGTTCAGGCCGATGCAGGGCGCGCCGTTGCGCATGGCCATGTCCATGACCTTGCAGATCTTGTCCGACATCGACAGCGACAGCGAACCGGCCGTCACCGTGAAGTCCTGTGCGAAGACGTAGACCAGACGGCCGCCGATCGTGCCGTAGCCCGTCACCACGCCGTCGCCGAAGGTATGGCTCTTGTCCATGCCGAAGTCGTAGCAGCGGTGCGTGACGAACATGTCGAACTCTTCGAACGATCCCTCGTCGAGCAACATCTGGATACGCTCGCGGGCCGTGTACTTGCCCTTGCCGTGCTGTGCGTCGATCCGTTTCTGACCGCCGCCCATGCGGGCTTTCTCGCGGTTTTCGATGAGCGTGTTTATCTTGTTCTGAATTTCACTCATGATTGTCGTATGATTTGATTAGTTGTTCTTGTCCTCGCAAAGTTCGGTCAGGATGCCCTGCGTCGATTTCGGGTGCAGGAACGCGATGGTCATGCCTTCGGCGCCCTTGCGCGGGGTCTTGTCGATCAGGCGGATGCCCTTGGCTTCGGCGTCGGCCAGCTGCTCCTCGATGTTCTTGACGGCGAGTGCCATGTGGTGGATGCCGATGCCGCGCTTCTCGATGAACCCTGCGATCGTCGAATCCTCCGACGTCGGTTCGAGCAGTTCGATCTTGGTCTGGCCCAGTTTGAAGAAGGCCGTGCGCACCTTCTGGTCGGGCACTTCCTCGATCGCGTAACATTTCAGGCCCAGTACGTTCTCCCAGTAGGGAATCGCTTCATCGAGGCTCTTCACTGCAATGCCAAGATGCTCAATGTGAGATACTTCCATAACAAATAATTTTTATTTAGGTTGTTAGAATTTGAAATCTTGCCCGCGTCCGTTTTTGACGCACACAAAAGTAATCCTAATATTTTAAAAAACATAATTATTTGAACGAAATATCTTCGAAAAATCTTACATGAACGGCCTTTACCGCTATTCGGGACGGCCTTTTCCTCTGTCGGAACCCGCTTTGGCCCGTACCGCTTCGCTGCCGTAGACAGACTTCGGGCCGAAAACCCCGTGAAAAATTAGCGCGAAAGGCAAAAAATCGTTATCTTCGCTGCAAAACAACGGCTATGAAACGTATTTTCCTCGCATTGTTTCTGCTGTCGTGGACGCTGGGCGCCGCATCGCAGAATGTCGCATTGGGTGAAAAGACGCCCGATTTGAAAGTCAAATCGTGGCTGGACGATCGTATGCCGGTACCGGGGAGGACTTTTTTGCTCGTCTTTTTCCACTCCACGAGCCGGCCGGCTGTCGAATCGCTCGCGCATTTGCAGGAGTTGGGGCGGAAGTTCGGCGATCGGGTCAACGTCGTGGTCGTCGTCAGGGAGAGTCCGGAGGCCGTCGGCGGGATCGTCCGCCCGTATGCCGAGGGCAATCTGACGGTGGCTTTCGACGACAGCGGCCGTAGTTTCGCCGCCTACGACGTCCAATACCTGCCTTTCGGGGTGCTGGTTTCGGCCAAAGGCCGTGCGCTGTGGATGGGAAATCCGCGTCAACTGACCGAAGCGATACTTGATTCAAACCTTTAAATAACATGAGTTTCACGAAAATAGATCACTACGAAAAAGAGTATGTCGACCATCATCACGATTCGGCCCTTTCCGTAACGGAAGGCGTCGCCGATCAGCCGATCGTCAACCCGTATTTCGTTCGTAAGAAGAAACATCGTCTCTCGACCGAGGAGTATGTGAAGGGCATTCTGGAGGGTAACATTACTACGCTGTCGCAGGCCATCACGCTCATCGAAAGTAGCAACCCCGATCATTATGCGCAGGCGCAGGAGATCATCGAACGCTGCCTGCCCCATGCCGGCCGGTCGGTGCGCATCGGCATCACCGGCGTGCCGGGCGCGGGTAAGTCGACCTTCATCGAGGCGATCGGCAACATGGTCACCTCGCTGCGCCACAAGCTGGCCGTGCTGGCTATCGATCCCAGTTCGGAACGTAGCGGCGGTTCGATCCTGGGTGATAAGACGCGTATGGAGAGCATCTCGGCCAACCCCGACGTCTTCATCCGTCCTTCGCCGTCGGCCGGTTCGCTGGGCGGCGTGGCGCGCAAGACGCGCGAGACGATCGTCTTGTGCGAGGCGGCGGGCTTCGACGTGATCTTCATCGAGACGGTGGGCGTGGGCCAGTCGGAAACGGCCGTGCATTCGATGGTCGATCTGTTCATGCTGTTGCAGATTTCGGGCGCCGGCGACGAGTTGCAGGGCATCAAGCGCGGGATCATGGAGATGGCCGACCTCATGGTGATTACCAAAGCCGACGGCGAGAATATCCACAAGGCCGAGCTGGCGAAGACGCAGTTCCAGAGTGCGCTGCAACTCTTCCCGCTTCCCGAGTCGGAGTGGCGTCCCCGGGTCTATACCTGTTCGGCCGTTTCGGGCGCGGGACTCGAAGAGGTATGGAAGGGTGTCGAGGAGTTTCTGGACCATACGCAGGGCAACGGTTTTTTCCGGCACAACCGCAATCGGCAAAACAAGTACTGGATGTACGAGACGATCGACGAAACGCTGAAAAACAGTTTCTACCGTGACCCGCGCATCGAGGCCGAGATCTCCGTGCTCGAAGGACAGGTGCTCGACGATAAGATCAGTTCGTTCATCGCCGCCAAGCGGCTGCTCGACCTCTATTTCGGGGGAAAGGCGGAATGATGCACGGCTGCCAGCCGAAATGATCGCCGGCGCATCCGCCCCGTTCAGGAGGCGGATGCGCTGTTTTCGGCCGTTCGAGGTGAGGGTATTTCCGGCCTGCGGCGGTTCCGTCCGTCGTGCGTAGCGGAGCTCCGGCGGAAGCCGCTGTGCGGTGTCTTTTGCAGAGCGCTTCCCGAAATTGCAGACCCGAAGCGGATAAATCCGTTTATTTTTAGACCGATGTTGTCGTTTTGGAAAATTATTACTAACTTTGCGCACCCGTAAAAGCGGGAATTGGATCAATTTAACAACAAGTATTAATTAAACGTAAACAAAGTGGATTCATTAAGCTACAAAACAATCTCGGCGAATGCAGCTACCGTCACCAAGGAGTGGGTGGTGATAGATGCGACGAACGAGGTGTTGGGACGTCTTGCTTCGCAGATCGCCAAGATCCTCCGCGGCAAGAACAAGCCCGGCTACACGCCCCACGTCGATTGCGGTGACTACGTCATCGTCGTCAATGCGGAGAAAGTGAAGCTCACGGGCGACAAACTGACCGAAAAGGTCTATGTACGACACACGGGTTATCCCGGCGGCCAGCGTTTCGCGACCGCTCAGGACTACCTGAAGAAGAAGCCTGAGTTCGTGATCGAAGAGGCCGTTCGCGGTATGCTTCCCAAAACCCGTCTGGGCGAGGCTATCTTCAAGAACCTCAAGGTGTATGCCGGTGCGGAGCATCCCCATGCCGCGCAGAACCCCAAAGCAATTAAGTTGAACGAGATTAAGTAAGAAGAGTATGGAAATTGTAAACACCGTAGGCCGACGTAAAGCCGCTGTCGCCCGCGTTTTCGTAAAGCCGGGCAAAGGTCAGATTACAATCAACCGTAAGGCGCTCGAAACATACTTCCCGCTCGATATCCTGCAATTTCAGGTGAAGCAGCCCCTGCTGGCCACCAACACCGTCGAAAACTACGACATCGTCATCAACCTCGATGGCGGCGGGATCAAGGGACAGGCCGAGGCCGCTCGTCTGGGTATCGCACGCGCATTGTGCGAGATCGACGCGGAGATGCGTCCGGTACTGAAAAAGGCCGGATTCCTCACCCGCGACCCGCGTGAGGTTGAGCGTAAGAAGCCGGGACAGCCGGGCGCACGTCGCAAGTTCCAGTTCAGTAAGCGTTAATCCTTACCGGACGGATTTTCGGCATGCACGACGCGGGTTCCAAATCCGCAAGACCACATAATTATTATATATATGTCTACTTGCAGATTGCCCCGTCGCGGAAAACTTCGCGGATTGGCTTGTGCCACTACCGGGGAGTTGATACAAAGAGAATTAAAATTAAAAAAGACGAATTGAAATGTCACGTACAGATTTTAATACATTGTTGGAGGCCGGCGCACACTTCGGTCACCTGAAGCGTAAGTGGAACCCCAAAATGGCTCCCTACATCTTCATGGAGAAGAACGGCATTCACATCATCGACCTGCACAAGACCGTGATCAAGATCGATGAGGCCGCTGCGGCTATCAAGCAGATCGCCAAGAGCGGTCGCCGCGTGCTGTTCGTAGCCACCAAGAAACAAGCCAAGGATATTGTTGCCGAAAAGGTGGCGGCTATCGGTATGCCCTACGTTACCGAACGTTGGGCAGGCGGTATGCTTACCAATTTCCCCACGATACGCAAAGCCGTCAAGAAGATGGCGACCATCGACAAGATGACCGCCGACGGCACATTCAACAATTTCTCCAAGCGCGAGAAGCTTCAGATCGAGCGTCAGCGTGCGAAATTGGAGAAGAACCTCGGTTCCATCGCCGACCTGACCCGTCTTCCGGCGGCCCTGTTCGTGGTCGACGTGATGAAGGAGTCCAATGCGGTCAAAGAGGCCAAACGATTGAATATCCCCGTATTTGCAATAGTAGATACTTGTTGTGATCCAACCGACATCGATTACGTTATTCCTGCAAATGACGATGCGTCGAATTCAATCGCCGTGATTCTGACCGCCATCTGCGCCGCTGTGGCCGAGGGTACGGAGGAGCGCCGTCTCGAAAAGGAGAAGGAGGCTCAGGAGGGTATCGTCTCCGAAGAGGAGGGCGCACCCAAGAAGGAGGGCAAACCCCGCATCAAGAAGGCCGTCAAGGCTACGATCGACGCCGAAGAGGCTGCCGTAGCAGAGGTCGTGGCTGCCACCGAGCAGGCTGCAACCGCCGCTGCCGAGGTCGTCGAAGCAGCGGCCGAGAAGGTCGAGGCTGCCGCTGAGGCGCAGGCCGAGTAATGCCCGATGAATACAGTAACCACACTTTATTAAAGAAAGGATAATTATGGAAATCAAAGCTGCTGATGTAATGAAGCTCCGCAAGATGACCGGTGCCGGCATGATGGATTGCAAGAATGCACTCATGGAGGCCGAAGGCGATTTTGCGCGCGCTCAGGACATCATCCGTGAGAAGGGTAAGCTGGTCGTTGCCAAACGTGCCGAGCGCAACGCTTCGGAGGGTGTCGTCGTAACGCGCATCGTGGGCACGAAAGCCTACATGCTGTGTCTCGCCTGCGAGACCGACTTCGTTGCTCAGAACGCCGAGTTCGCTGCTTCGGCCAATGCGATGATCGACATCGCCGTTGCCGCCGATGCTGCCGACAAGGATACGCTGATGGCCGTGAAGAACGCAGAGGGACGCACCGTCGAAGAGATGGTGACCGAGAAATCGGGACAGACCGGCGAGAAGGTCGAAATGGCCTATTACGCCCGTATCGAGGCTCCCTATTGCCACTCATACGTTCACTTCAACAAGAAGCTGGGTACGATTCTGGGCTTCAACAAGGTCGTTCCGGAGGAGGTGGCCCATGCAGTAGCCATGCAGGCTACGGCGATGGCTCCCATCGCGATCGACGTGGCCGATTGCCCGGCCGACGTAGTCGCACATGAGCGCCAGATCGCCATCGAGGCGATGAAGCAGGATCCGAAGAACGCAGGCAAGCCCGAGGCCATTCTCGAAAAGATCGCCGAAGGCAAGATGCGCAAGTTCTTCGAGGAGAACACACTGCTGAATCAGGAGTTGGTCGGTGAAAAGAAGACCATCGCCCAGTATATCCACGAAGCGGACAAGGAGGCTACCGTTGTCGCTTACAAGCGCTTCGCGCTCGAATCGTAAACGATTCTTTTTCCGAGAATGACGGCCGATCCTTCACTGGATCGGCCGTTTTCGTGTATCCGTGCTGCGGCAGCGGCGGTATTGGTCTACACACATGGTGTTACGGCCTTTTATACGGTGCGGGTATTGTTTTCCGAATCGACCGGGGCGGGGTCGCGGGATTCTTTCAGTGTTATCGGTCGGGGAGAGTGGCCGTTGCGGTACTTCTGTGCTTTCGTTCTGTACGGGGAGATAACAATCTTCCGCTTGGATAGGCTTCGCCTCGGCAGATCCCAAATAAATTTGGATCTGCCGAGGCTTGCACGACTTTGCGGGGACAAGCCCCGCTTAGATAGGCTGCGCCTCGGCAAAATGCAAACGAGTTTGTTTTTGCCCTCGGCTTGCACTATCTTTGTCGAACCGAGAACCGTTTGTATCACTTCGGTTCGTAAGAACCGGATCGAGACCGAATTATGAAACGAATCGTACTTATCGGGGCCTTCGCCGTATCGTCCCTGTTGCCCCTCGGGGCGCAAAACGACGGCGGAATCAGCGACGGGATGTTGCAGCGGATACGTGCCTCCTACGAGGATACGCCTGCCGACCGCGCGCTGCGCAATGCGATCTGCAACAACGATATTCGCAAGCTGGTCGTCAACCAGCCGAATCAGGGCGAAATCGACACCTATTTTTCGCATAGGGTACCGTCGAAAGGCGTCACCGATCAGCAGCAGTCGGGCCGTTGCTGGCTCTTCTCTGGTCTGAACGTGTTGCGCGCCCGCATGATTGCGCGCTACGGGCTGGGGGCCTTCGAGTTTTCGCAGAACTACTGTTTTTTCTGGGATCAGCTGGAGAAGGCGAACCTTTTCCTGCAAGGGGTTATCGACACCCGCTACGCACCGCGCGAGGATCGGACGGTCGAGTGGCTGTTCAAGAACCCGCTCAGCGACGGCGGCCAGTTTACCGGGGTTGCGGATATCGTGAGCAAGTACGGGCTGGTGCCTAAGGAGGCGATGCCCGAAACGTACAGCAGCGAGCATACCGCCCAGATGGCCTCCTTGCTGAAACTCAAATTGCGCGAATACGGGCTTTCGTTGCGTGAAGCCGCCCGCGACGGTGCGGAGAAGGCCGAACTCGAAAGCCGCAAGACGGAGATGCTGGGGGTGATCTACCGGATGCTCGTGCTCAATCTGGGCGAGCCGCCCGTGCGCTTCACGTGGACGCGGCGCGATGCCGAGGGGCGTCCGGTCGATACGCGCGAATACACGCCGAGGTCGTTTTTCGAAACCTATGTCGCCGACGATCTCACGGGCAACTATGTCATGCTGATGAACGATCCCACGCGCGACTATTACAAGTGCTATGAAATCGACTACGACCGTCATGTCTACGACGGCCGCAACTGGACCTATGTGAACCTGCCGGTCGAAGAGATCAAGCGGATGGCCGTTGCGTCGATTCGCGACAGCACGATGATGTATTTCTCGTGCGACGTAGGCAAGTTCCTCGACTCGGGGCGCGGCCTGCTTGACGTGGATAATTTCGACTACGAATCGCTCATGGGCACCACCTTCGGCATGGACAAACGCCGTCGCGTGGAGAGTTTCGCCAGCGGATCGAGCCATGCCATGACGCTTGTGGCCGTCGACCTCGATGCCGACGGGCGGCCGAAGAAGTGGATGGTGGAGAATAGTTGGGGGCCGTCGAGCGGTTACAAAGGGCATCTGATCATGACCGACCGCTGGTTCGATGAATATATGTTCCGCCTGGTGGTCGAGCGAAAATACGTGCCGCAGCGCGTGCTCGACGTCCTGAAACAGAAGCCTGTCCGCCTGCCGGCGTGGGATCCGATGTTCGCCGACGAAGAGTAAGAGAGAAGCGGGGCCGACAATCGGTTCCGCTTTTTATTTGCGGCAGATGCGGCGCAGGATCGCCAGCGGATAACGGCGCAGCGGGCGGAGGCGCATCCACCGCTCGGCCAGCCAGAGGTGCAGCCGTCCGCAGTCGACGATGCCGTAGATTCGCTCGCGGGGTATCGTCTCGGTCCCTACGGTGTTGCCGTCGCCCAGCAGGGTCACGCGCTCGTCGCCGACCGTGAGGATGCGGTGGACGACGAAATGGCCGTTGTCGGTTTCGCCCAGCACCACGTGTCCGCGCCGCAGATCGCCTTCGCGCAGGGGGCGAAGCGTGATGCGGCTGCCGCTTCGGAAGAAGGGCAGCATACTCTGGCCCAATACGCGGACGACGACTTCGCGTCCCGCGAGCAGCTGGTCGCGGGTTTCCGCAAAGAGCATACGGTTGGGAACGGTGCGTTTCATCGGTCGGCGATCGTCGTTTCGAACGAGAGCCGTGCGGCGTCGGCGTCGGGCAGGCACTCCAACTGGTAGACCGGCACGCGGGCGATCAGTTGCGAGAGCGTGTCGCAGATGTTGTCCTGCAATTGTGCGTCGTAGGCGAATGCCGGCGGGCACGAGGGGAGCAACGCGCCGATCGCCCGGACGACCGGCAGTCGGGCGATCCGGTTGTGCGGAGCCTGGGCCAATCGCACGAATGCGGCGATGGGGTAGCTCTCGTTGCGGTAACAGGGTGTTTTCCCGCTCCACGGCGACCCGAAGACGGTCGGCACGCCTTCGACGACGCGCACGATCGGCGAGTCGTCGTTGAGCAGTTGCGCACCGGAAATGTGCTCTCTCCACAGGCGCGTATGGGTGCTCTTCCCGGTTCCCGACTCACCCAGGAAGAGAACGGCGCGGCCCGAGTGGACGATTACCGACGAGTGGATGGCGATGCTGTGCGGGTTGTGGGCGATGCCGAAGCTCATCCACAGTCCGAATCGCAGCAGCGAGGGGTCGGGGCGGCCGTCGGCTGCGACGTTGCTCCGCACGAGCGGGTCGCCGTCGGCCTTGGCGAAGAGCACCGGTCGTTGCCCGGATGCGGTCATGTAGAAGAGCCGGCCGCCGTCGTAACGCCCGAAGTGGCAGTCGGCGACCGCCTCGTCGAAATCGAATCGGTCGAGTTCGCGGTAGCCGGCGAAGTCGTCGAGCGTCAGCGGTTCTGCCGGCGACAGCCTTATAAGCGGCTCGGTTGCCGCGCCGCAGGTCGTTTCGAAGGGCTTGAATCCGTTCAGCCCGCCTTCGCGCACGAGGTCGAGGTGTTCGCTGCGGATCAGGTCTTGTGCTACGAGATAGTCCATATCTATGCTGTTTTTTCTCCCAGGGTGATGATGCGGTCGCAGTAGTCCAACGAGCTTTCGCGGTGGGCGACGACGATGATCGTCAACTCGCGGTTGGCCTTCGACAACTCCTTGATAGCGCGGTTGATCCGCTCCTCGGTGCGGTTGTCGAGCGCCGAGGTCGCTTCGTCGAAAAAGAGGATATCGGCCTGCTTGTAGAGTGCGCGGGCGATGCCGAGCCGCTGGCGTTGCCCGCCCGAGAGCCGGCAGCCGCATTCGCCGATCGGGGTCTCCATTCCCTGCGGCAGCGTGTCGATGAACTCTTTGAGTTTGGCCGTTTCCAATGCCTGCGCCGCACGTCGGCGGTCGATCCGGTCGGGGTCGCAGCCCAGCGCCACGTTCTGCATGAAGGAACTGTCGGCGATGAAGACGCTCTGCGAAACGTATCCGATGGTGTTCTGCCATTTGCGGAGATTCGTTTCGTCGAGCGGCCGGCCGTCGATGGTGATGCGGCCCGCCGTGGGGCGGTAGAAGCCCAGCAGGATGTTGAACAGCGTCGTCTTTCCCACGCCCGACGCACCCCGTATGCCGATGCGCTCGCCCTTGCGGATCGTGAGCGACAGATCGTGCAGTATGTCGCGGTCGGGTGCGTCGTCGAAGTGGAACGAAAGCCCTTCGATTCGGATTTCCCGCTCGAATGGCATCCGTTCCTGTGTCGTGTCGATCCCTGCGGGCGTATCGTAGAGCCGTGCGTCGCGCAGCACGTCGATCGTGTAACGGTTGTAACGCAGCGACGTCCACGCCCCCATGATGCTGCGCACCGAGGGCATGATGCGCAATGCAGCGACGGCGAAGATGCCGAACAGCAGTTTCATTTGCGTGTTGTCCGTTCCGGCGCAGAACGCCACGAGGACGGCCATGCCGACGGCCAGTCCCACTTCGGTGAACATCGGGGGAAGCGCGGCGATCGTGGCGTTGCGCTGCCGCACGCGGATGATTTCATCCATCGAGCGGTCGAAGTCGCTCAGCATCGCGGGATAGGCGCCCGCGATTTCCAGGTCGGCATAGCCGCGGAAGGTCTCGATCACGGTGCGCGACTTGCGCCGCTGCGCACGGTTCTCCTCCTCGCCGTAGCGGTTCAGGCGTTGCCGTACCAGGTAGTAGTAGAGCGCTACGGAAGGTACGAAGATCGCGAGCGTCAGCAGCGCTACGAGCGGATTGTAAATCGCCAGCGACCCGAATAGCAGGGCGAAGAGCACCGCTTCGCTGGCCATGGCGGCCACGGGCATCAGCACGCCCGTGACGAAGGTGAGGCACACGACATTGACGTTGCGCGCCAAAACCGCCGAATTGGAGCTTTTGATGAATCCCAACCCCCGGTTGCGGTAGTCGACGTAAAGCCGGCGCGAAAGTTCCCGATAGAGGTCGTAGATGAAGTTACGTTCGATTTTGTACAGGGCCAGATTGGCGAGGCTTTTGAACAGGATCACCGCCACGACACAGGCGCATACCGTGAGGATGAACGTGCGGTCGCTCGTGAATCCGCCGAAGTCGTAGAGCGCCGCCAGCCACCGGTTGGAGCGGATGCCTTCCGTGTCGAGGATGATGACGAGCACGGGAATCAGCACGGCCAGCCCCGCGAAGTTGAGCAATGCGCGCGTGAAGACGCTGAGCGTCACCCCTAAACTTCTCCGGCGGAACCGGTGCGGAATGATATCGAGAAACGGCGGTTTCATCGGATACAAAGATAGTGCAAGCCGAGTGCAAAAGCAAACGGAGTTTGCGATTTTGCCGAGGCGCCGCCTATCTAAGCGGAGGCTTGTCCTCCGCAAAGCGTGCAAGCCGGGCGCAGAACCAAATTTATTTGGGATTTGCCGAGGCGCCGCGCGAGCCGAAGCCTCCGCCCGCGGAGGCCCGCTACTGTGGGTGTGTTCCGCAGGCTCCGACCCGCAGAATCTGCAACACAGCCAATTTGCGTGGGGCCATTCATGGAAAATAACTAATCATGGTTGCGCGTAGCGCACCTCTATGCTGCATCGTCTGTAAAACGGCGATGTCGAAGTTGTAGTAGTAGTTGTTGTTGTGATACGAGGTGTGCGAAACATTATCGATCAGTTTCTCATAATTCCGCACCGTCGGCACCAGATCGAACGTATCGGTCCGTATGCCGTACGCCAGCAATGCTTTCGAGGCGAATATTTCGGGCGGGATATTGTCGAAGGCATCCCTCTCCCTATCTTTATCGTTGCGTTCGAGCCGGAACAGATCGGCGTACTTCTGCCAGCCGATATCGAACTGCGGGAGCCGATACATCCGTAACTGCGTATCCTGTAATTGAGGGTGGGAGAAGTGCAGCAGATAGTAGTCCTACATCTCTTCATAGCATCCTGTCCCCAGAGGCGTGTCCGTAGACAACAGCAATTCCCACCGGGTCTTTGCGGCTGTCAGGGTGCCGAATTTTGACAGCTGCTTCATTCCTTTACCGAGGTAGAACATCGCATGCTCGTAGCCGTCGTGGTGCCGGAGCTGTTCCAACTTCACCTCGGATGAGAGGTGGAAAATATTCATTTGCCAACAAAAAGCAGCATCGTGCAGGCGCACGATGTGTTGTAGCGTCGGACCCTCTTTGAGCAGAATCGGCAGGTTGTTCTCCGCGGCGGAAAAGAGCTACGCCGCCCTCCGTTTCCACAGCCCCGTAAGGTGCTCCGGGCTGCGACAGCGCGGGAATCGATTCGTTGCGGAAGCCCGCGTAAGCGTCCTTGTAGCAGAGGTTCCGGGCGGTGTTCTGCGCAGCCAGCGGGTCGAGGCCGTGCTTGCGGCAATAGAGCAGGTCGTACAACATCAGGGCTTGACGAATGTCCTTCACTTCCAGCGGTGCCAGATGCGCCAGCCGGTAGCCGCGTTCTTTGGCTTCGATCGGCGGCAGCCGCGAGCCGTCGTCGACGTGAAAGTTCAACAGCAGAAGATACGGGATATATCCCTTGTTGGCCGCATAATCCGCAAACTCGTCGAAGAAGGTTCTGAAACCCTCGTCGCCCCGTCGGGATCTCTCCAATGCGACGACCGTATGAGTACGATCGAGGGCGGCATAGACGTTCGTAATATCGGAACTTCCCATCCGCTATCGTTTTGTGTCGTCCCAGTCGGGTACGACGATCGTGCCGTCGCCTTCGGGTGCGCGGATCACCTCGATCTCTTCGACCTCGTGGAACGTGCAGGCGCCGAGGCCGCAAAGTGCAAGCAGAAGAAGCATCGCCGCGAAGATGCGGCGCAGATGATTTGTCGTCATAGTATCAATTTTTTAAGAGTTCATCGATTTCGGGGTCGAGCGCCGCACGATACTCCATGCGCTCATCGCGGCGGCAGGCTTCGAGGAAGTGTCTCCGTCCCTCGGCCTTGCGGCCCAGCCGCGAGCAGGCGATCGCTCGAAGATACTCGCTTATGGCTGTCGCGGGAAGTGCTTCGAGGATGCGCAGCGCCTCCCTGTCTTGTCCCAGCGAGAGCAGTGCGATGGCCGTATTGCGATCCCGGTAGTCATGAAGGACGTAGAGCGCCTGTGCGTATTTGCGTTTTTCGAGCAGCTGCCGGCCCCGCAGGTAGGCCGTATCCAGTTCGGTCGTGTGGATCGTGTCTTTGACCGTACCCACGCGGCGCAGATGGCAGCGGAGTTTTACGGTCCGTACCGGCCTCCACGACGAGGTTTCAGCGCTTCGAGAGAATCCACGCATAGCCGTAGCTTATGCCGATGCCGTAGGCCCGCCCGTCATAAGTGCGGTGACGGTTGCCGATGCGGTAATCGGCTCAGGAGGCGTGCAGCACCAGAAAGTGCCCGACGAAATCTTCGTAGAACCAGTGTCGGACGCCGAGCTGTAGGCCCCGACCTGCGTCGTAATGCGCTTCGTGCGGATCGGATTCCAGTAGGCGGAGGTTTCGACGGTCCAGTTGTCCGTCAGCGCCGCCTCGGCACCCACGGCGACCGTGCCCGTCAGGGCCGCCAAGGTGTTTGCCCTGACGCCGAAAAACTGTGCGGCGGTACGGTGGTGTATGGCTGCGAGGCACATCAGAAGTACCTTGTCGTCGGGCGTGATCTCCGAGGCATACTCCTCACGTTCGTATTCGGGCTGCACAAGCGGTGTATCGAGGCGGAACTTCAACTCATCGTTATGGTCCCGGTAGAAACTCAGGTTGAAAAGACCCGTCGTCGTGCCGTGGTCCGAAAGCTGGACCGTCGCAGGAAACAGCTCTCTGGTCGGGAGCCCCAGCATCAGGCTCCGCTGCGTGCGCTGCGGCAGCGCATCGAAGTCGATGCCCAATTCTTGCAACTCCGCGCGTGGAATCTCAACCTTGTCGTATTTCACCTGTTCCAGTTCGGCCGTGTTCACGACGTACTTGTTATACGTCTCCCAGCCCTCCTCGCTCTTCGGATTGCTGACGAGCTTGCCCAGCGATGTGACGATCTTGCCGACGGAAAAGACGGGCACTTTCAAAAACTGAAACTGGATCGGATTGTCCTTCTGGGATTTGAAACCTCGGATGAAAGCCGCCACGGCATTGCTGCTCCGGAACGGATAGAACGCCGGACGGTTCTTCGCAAGAGGCTGCACGGTATGCACCTCTCGGCGATCCCCTTTGGTCACCAGCTTGGAAACGGCCTCTACCTGGCCGCTGTCCGGATTGCGCACGGGAAGCGTTTCCCGGTAGTCGTTTTCCTGTTCCTAACCCTCGGTCGGATTTACATTTTCTTCTGTTGCCATAATACTGTCTTTTAGTTAATAATGTGTGATTTGTACTTCGACAGCGGCAAATATAGAGGCCCGGAAGACGATCCCGACGGATGGCACGTCAGGGCCGTTCTGGGCATGAAGAAAGACGAAAATCGCCTGTAAAACGGACCGTTTGACCGCTCAGGACGAAATTCTAAACAGGGTTGAAGTTTGTCTTCACATATTACGGTATGTGAGGCAAAACAAAAATAAACGAGTATGAATTTAGAATATCTTTATCTTATAGACGGGAAGAAGCATCTCTGTCAACCTTGGGCATCCCAACGGCCGGAGATGGTCAATTTAATCCACCGGAATGTTTGCATAATCAACGAAAAAGGAGATGGTGAACTACGAGTTTGCAGCGCGGACATATTACCTTCGCCGGATTTCGAAAAGCGGATCGGATGCGCCTCTGATCCTGCATTATGGGATAGCCTTATCAGTAATTATAACAAATTATAACAGCTTACATCCCGATGAACCGTTTATAAGGTGGATATAATTCGTTTTTTAAGATAAATGGGAGGGGCGAAAACCCCTCCCATTGTATGTAATTCGGATAACACGAATAATCCCTTATTCCAGAAAAATATCGTAGTTATCATCGATAAATAGGTTTTTCAACCTTTCGAAATAGCGTTCGTTTCCTTGTGTTGCCGCTTGAAGAGAATCTATGGAAGCTAAAATAGTTTCAGTATCAGTTAACAGTCGACGATAATGGTACATTTCTACATGCAATAAATTAATTTCAGAGAAATAGATCTCATTATCGTTCTGTTTTATCGAACTTTTGATATTTACAATTCATGGAAATTTAGCCGCATGTTGTATAAGGGTTGCCGCATTGCATGTTTGGTGGCAACCATCCTCGGACAAGTTGCTGATACTCATCCTGTGCTTCCACAAATAGCCATCCATCACAGATGCCATATACGATAACTGTTTGCTGTACATGCGATTGAAATACAAGTCTCGACATTGCATCTGGAGCTTCGTATAAAGGGAAACATTCGTTATTATAATTTCTTGTGTTTACAGCCAGAGTTCCCTTTCTAACAAACAAATAATCGAGCGGATCTATTATTACACGCAAACATGAGTCCGATTCAACATCGATATAAAAAATCATCCCAGCCATACCTTCTTCGACATCAGGATAAACGTCTATTCGTTTCTTTGTTAAAGAGGCGTCATCATATAATGCAACAGGCTTTCCATCAGGATGCCATGTAAATACTTCAGCTTTCTCTTGTCCGAAAATGACCATCGGACAGAATAAGCAACTTATTATAAGTCTCAAAAGTTTCATATCCTATTTACCCTTCCTGTATCTTGGCTCATATATTTCATGTATCGGAAATTTTGATCCCTATGATTGCTCTATAAAATGCTCATTATGTACACGAATTGAATATGTTACAGCAGTATCTATCAATCCATCCGTCATATATCACATTGTCAATTTCAAACATTACATGTAAAAAATTGTCTTGAAAATCCACAACTGTCAATGCACGTTCTGGCCGTTTACGAATTTTTAAATATGCGTCGCTATTGGGAGCCTTGTATAGTTTAATATATTCTCCTCTGTTATCGTAATAAACTCGATCCCATACATTACAATACTTCTTGTCAATCCAGCCAATTCTTGTAGTTTTATTTGAATCGTATAAGTCGCAAAATTCTACTTTAAATCGCAATGGGGATTTTTCGGTAATAAAGGCTTCATACACATGATCTTCCTGCTCAAAATCCTGATATATTTGACAGCTGACGCTATCCGTCAATTGATCTGCGTAAATCGGTATTAGGGTTTTGTCCCGGTGAAAACATATCTCTTGTCTTTGCGCATTCGCGCAAAGACAAGAGAATAAGGCACCTATAAAAATGAATTGTTTCATTGCCTATACAAAATAAGTTTAAAATCACGTTTCCCAATTTGAGATTGAAATCTATTCCATTGTGCCCCACCTTGGATCAATAAACATCCCGTAGATGCAGCTATATTGCCACCTGCTTTCCCATTGATATTGGTTGCATGAATATAAATCCCATTTTTTTGAGTTGCACTATATGGAGAAATAGGACTTGGATTAATCCCATTTAAACAGTCAACTGGATTTCCTCCATTTACAGCATAATTGGACGGGAGAGGTGCGCTTTTACCCGGAACAAGATAATTAACGGTATACTCACCATCCGCAATTGCTCCATATTTCTTAAAATCAGAAGACATTGTAAATCCGGTATATCGTGCAATGTCGGATTCTCCTTTGGGGCCATATACTGTCACTTGTGCCGTAATAGCTCCATCTCCATTGATATATAATCCATCGGGATCACTTTCTTTTGTCCCTAATTTTTCATTCAATGATCCCGCAAAAATTACAACTACCGCTCCCAAATAAGTGCCATTTATTCCTGCATCGTCTAACTCTTGTTGAGATGTAGCTTCAGTAAATGCGTATGCGGTATATTCTATCATCTCTCCCTGTTCATTATACTCTTTTTTCTGATAGGAATACCAATCCTCACCGTTAATATCAATTCGACTGATCGGGTTATTCCCACAGAAACAATATTGGGAATGGTTAATGTATTCATCCGCCAGCGGATCCTGCGAGAGCCACCGCCCGTTAAGTTTGTTGTAACAACGTGCGCCGTAGTCCGCGAGACATTCTCCGATGAATACTTGATCCTCCTTGCCGTTGAAGCGGTCCCGATTGTCCGAAATTGGCAGCGATGCAGAGTCCCAGCGTTTTCCGAAAGGATAGTAGTCGTTGCGTTCGAGGACGTTGTTTTGGTCTGTCGCCACGACACGCACGCTTTCCAGATGATCCGCCAGGAAATAGCGGGCCACAGTTTCCTTGCCGGCTGTTGCCACGATCTTGCCGCCGCCGAACGGCGTACTCTCGAATACTCGGTCGGCTTCTGCATCCATGCGATATGTAAAAGAACCCCGATACGCAAAACCGCAGTCGTCGGCATTCACCGCAGAGAGTTTCGTACCATCTGCAAGGTACGAATATTTCGCGACAATCGTATCGTTCCGCACCGCTTTTTCTAACAGATTCAGACTGTTGTATGCAAAATCCGTTTGCAACTCCATGTCGTAGGTCAGATTCCCGTTGCAGTCGTAGGAGAGGAAACGTTCGAAGGTAAGTCGGTTGTTTTCTCGATCTTTTCTTATTTATGGCTGCAATACTGAGGTGTGGAAACGGTTAAAGAGAATAATCTCAAAGACAGCGGCGGGACAATTGTTCCGCCGCTGTCTTTGAGATTTTCGTTTAGTCTCCATCAAATATTAGATATTGATGGTCTTCTTTTAAGACATCATCACACATGTGTCTAATTATCAATAAAACATCATACTCTTTACCACTTGCACGTTGTAACAAATGGTCTATATCAATTATTAAATCCTTGACCATAAGATGGTTTAATGTTGTATCATCGTAAATATCGATATATTTAATCATTTTTATTGAATCGTCCTTAAAATATTTGAAGATTATAGATTCAAATATTTGATCTTGATCTGCATAAACAGAACCTATTAGGTTCTGCTCAAAATCTTTAATATAGATTCCTAACATAAACTTAGTATTTTGGTAATCCCGGAAAAATAGATATTAGTTTTCCTGTTTGAGAATTAGTAATGACTGTATATACTGTTGTTGATGAATTGGTCGTTATATCGAATCCTATGGTTTTCCCAGCATTGACGATTCGTATGTAATTTCCTGTTGATGCTTGCACATAACCGGAAACGTGAGTTGCGGCTCTTACTAATTGTTCTAATTCCTTTTCTGTCTTTATATAAAATCTACTTTTATTGACATAATTACCGGTTTGTAATACGTGTTTTTCAAAATTCCAACGTAAATTTTTTGCCGGTATTATAATTGGTCTGCCAAGTAATTTTGTTGAGTTTACGGCAATTCGATTGCCTTGCATTCCGACTCTCAGGCTATTGCTTTGACCGGCCGTGAAAAAAAATAAACCTGCTTCAAATGTAGATAATAAATAACGAGCCGCAGCATGAACATATTCTCCATTTATCCGATAGGTGTCTGCTTCCATCCACATTGCGTAACCCGGTATGAGTAGATCATACGCCGCTCCCCAATAATCGAAATTACTATTGCTTCCACCATCTTCGGAAGGATAAACGATAACCGGAGGAATCATCACACTCGTCGAATC